>JADMIO011270856.1_pt1 | contig 89348 bp, 74 predicted proteins | sample 8958161 | NCBI WGS metagenome assembly JADMIO01 (sample SAMN16585339, study PRJNA669376) | soil metagenome | isolation source: Crop rotation soil | place: USA: Cullars Rotation, Alabama | collected 2011
GCGACAACTTGTCCACGTGGAATTCTAAGCTTAGGATCCCAATGTGCTGGAAAGGATTGTGGCTTGTTCGGTATGCATTCACGCCCATTTGTTTTAATAAGCGAACGCGGTAGTATTGCAAATAATCAGGCAGTGCAGAACCAACTCCCGCTGCATCCTGGTGATTGCACATGCCATGAATTTTTGTGTAAACACCATTTATAAATAATCCACTGTCTGTAACGTTTATTGTGCGAATTCCAAAACGGGTTTTTTCGCTGTCAATAATATTGTTATTATTTTTTACGAGAACGACAGCACGATATAAATATGGATCATCAACACTCCACAGCTTTGGATTTGTAACGACAATTTTTTGCGTGATCGTTTTTGTTTCATCATCTAATAAAGTAGTTTGTTGAGCAGTTGATCTGCCAATAATGTTTCCGTCTCTATCTGTTATGTAACATGAAATTGAGCAATCGCCCGTTGTGTTGTTTTGATTTTGAATAGTTGATTGAATATTCACTGTTGCGCTCTTTCCTTTCACATCACTGAAAACAAAAACACCATCCGTTGCAATATGAGTGCTGTTGTATTCATTCAACCATCCATGGCGATAAATGCCTGCACCTTCATAAAACCAACCTTCATATTGCGTTGCATCAACGCGAACAGTGATTACGTTATCATGATGAAAGTTGATAAAGTCAGTGATATCATAAGCACAGCCTATGTAGCCACTTTTGTTGTTGCCAACAAAAAATCCGTTCACCCAAATCATTGCATCGCGAAAAATTCCATCGAACTGGATTTGAAAACGATGGCCGCTATTACTTGCGGGAATAACGAAATGTTTGCGATACCATCCAATACTTGTTTGCGGAAACAAACCACCAACAGGCTTATACCCGTGGCTTAAAACATCATCGCTTGTTGAATTTGCGAATGGTAACTCCACAACCCAATCATGAGGCAGGTTTAGTTTACGCCATCCACTGTCATAAAATTTTGGATCAATTGCAGTGCCCGGCGCATTGCCTGATTTTGAAAAGATAGTTGTAACACTGTAATTAAAATCTTTTGCAGGATTGCTTGCATCGCCAAAAGCAAATTCCCAGTCATTATCAAAATTTGTTTTTCTTGAAAATGATTGCGCTGAAATATTTTTTGTGAAAAAAGAAATAGCAATAAGCAAAAAGAAAAATCGTATGGCTTGCATGTGAAGTTGGTTTGAGTGATGCAACTTAATTATTACTTTAAAATATTTGCTTAATTTTTAAAAGCATCCAAAGCAACTGTAGGTTGACCATTATTATTAAATGCTCCAAGTGCATAGCCTTGCCAGTTGTTGTAACATTCCGGTTCCCAATAAAAAACTCCCAGGCCTTCATTATTCGTAATCGATTTTGTTTTAGAAATAATGTCGCTTAAAAAAGATTTACATTCAACAGAATCAGTCCAGCTCATTCCGACTTCACAGATCATTACGGGTTTATTGTACCGCGAAACCATATCATTCATGTTTGCCAAACATTGCGCATCGAGCGTTTGCCAGTTGGCTGATGAAGGATATAGTGACATGCCTATCACATCACATTTCGCACCACTGTTTTTTAAACCATCAAACATCCATCTGAATAAATTATTATCATAGCCGTTTGAAATGTGAACGATCACTTTTGTTGTATCGCTCACTGATTTTACTGCATCATAACCTGCATTTACAAGCGCCGCAAAATTTCCCATGCTTGTTGAAGCTTTTCCATCTTCCCATAACATACCATCATTTGTTTCATTACCAACCTGCACCCAACTTGGAGTAATTCCATTTGATTTCAAGGTATCCATTACATGTTTAGTGTAATTGTATAACACAGTTTCCAAATCTTTAAAATTTAATGATGACCATGCATTGGGTTTATATTGTTTGCCGGGATCAGCCCATGAATCACTGTAGTGAAAGTCGAGCATAATGCGCATGCCGGCAGCTTGTGCACGTTTCGCTTTAGCAACTACGTCAGCAGTATTGCACCAACCGTCTGCAGGATCAACCCATACACGTAACCGGACTGAGTTGATGCCTTTTTCTTTTAAGACTTGAAACAAATCTTCCTGCACGCTGCTTCGGTTGTAAAATTTATAACCTTGGGATTCCATTTGTGTAAGCCAGCTTACGTCAGCACCTTTTGCAAAGATTGTGTTTGCAGTAGAATCAGGCGGATCAGGCGGATTAGGTGATGCAGCGTTTTTATTACAACTGGTTATACCTACGAGAAGAGTAAATATTGCAAAGACAAATTTTTTCATGTATGTTTTTTAAAGGTTTCTTTGAAATGGTTCTCTGGAGAAAAGTTTATGTAAGAAAATCTTTCATGATTTTTCATTCCTCATTGCGATTTGAATGGCACTAAATTGAATTTTTTTAGAGTTGATGCAACTTTTATTTAAAAATTTTTGTTTTGGAAGTGTAAATATTACACATTTGTAAACTAAAGTGTATTGTTTACACAAAACGATTGTGGCTGATTGCTGCCTTCATTTTCTAGCAACTAATGAACTATAACCTTTATAACTGACGAACAGATGTATGTTGAAAATGGAAAATGCCAGGCGATATCGCTACCATTATTAAAACTGATTCCCATTATTTATTACAATTAAATCAAAAGCACATTTATGAACCTTCGACGGCTGTTTTTGAGTTTTACACTCTTGTTATTCCTGAGTGCAGCGGCATTTGCGCAGAGAGTTGTTACAGGTGTTGTTACAGACTCTGCAAATCATGCACCATTGGTTGCAGCTACCGTTCTTGTGAAAGGCACTAAAACAGGAACACAAACTGCATCAGACGGAAGATTTTCTATTACTGTACCTGCAGATGCAACAACACTTGTTATTTCATCCGTTGGTTATGGCAGTAAAGAAGTTGCAATTAACGGCGAAAGCATTACGGTTTCCTTAAGCTCATCAAGCAGTGTTTTAACTGATGTTGTTGTTATTGGTTATGGTACTGCAAGGAAAAAAGATCTTACCGGCTCTATTGCTACTGTTAATGAAAAAGATTTTCAAAAGGGAACGATCACATCTCCTGATCAGCTTATTGCGGGTAAAGTCGCCGGTGTACAGGTTGTCTCCAACAGTGGTATGCCCGGGGCGGGAAGCACAATACGTATAAGAGGCGGTGCTTCATTAAACGCAACCAATGATCCATTAATAGTAATTGATGGAGTGCCAATGACAGGCGATGGTTTGTCCGGTGTTGCTAACCCGTTATCAATGATCAATCCTGATGATATTGCATCTTTTGATATTGCAAAGGATGCTGCTTCCACTGCTATTTATGGTTCAAGAGCATCGAATGGTGTAATCTTTATTACAACAAAAAAAGGCAGGAAAGGTCCGGCAAGATTCAGTTTTTCCACTGTAGAATCTTTGGCAACGATAGCAAAAGAAGTAGATGTTTTGAGTGCCGATCAAATGCGCAATTATGTAAACGCCGCTGCTGCCGCAAACCCGTCAGCATATGGGAAATATCCTGATCTGTTAGGCAATGCAAATACAGACTGGCAAAAAGAAATCTATCAGAATGCATTTACTACCGATAATACTTTAAGCATTACCGGTTCTACCAAAAATCTACCTTATCGTATTTCTGTTGGATATCTTAACCAGGATGGTATTTTGAAGACAGATAATTTACAGCGTGGTACAGCGAGCCTTACTTTAAACCCGGTTCTGTTCGACAACCATTTAAAAATTGATGTCAACATTAAAGGTACCTATGCTCAAAGTGATTTTGCCAACCAGGGAGCAATTGGCGGGGCTGTAAGATTTGATCCTACTCAACCTGTATATGATGACAAAGGAAATTACTTTGAATGGAGACAGGCAAACGGAACGTATAATACATTGTCTACTGCAAACCCTGTAGCGCAATTGTATCAAAACCACAGCACCGGCACAACTTTAAGAAGTATTGGTAATATTCAATTAGATTATAAAGTTCATTTTCTCCCTGATCTGCATGCTAATTTGAATTTAGGATATGATGCCGCTGATGGTCATGGCAATTATAATTCTGATGATAGCGCAAAAACTGCAAATTCTACGTATAACTACCGCGGAACAAAAGGGCAGTACCAACAATACAAGACCTACACATTTGGTGAATTTTATTTGAACTATATAAAAGATATAACTTCTATTAACACCAACGTTAATTTAACTGGCGGTTATGGTTATTATAATAATCGTTCTGCGAATTATGGGTTCTATACATTCTTTTTGAACAACGATACAGTACCCGGTACAAAACCTTCTGCACCTTTGTATATAGACTATCAAACTTTGATCTCATACTATGCCCGAGGAATTTTCACCATTAATGATAAGTACATTTTGATGGGTTCTATTCGCTCCGATGGTTCTTCAAGATTTGCAAAAGAGAATCGTTGGGGTGTGTTCCCTGCAGGGGCGTTTACCTGGCGTATAAACCGTGAAGATTTTCTCGAGAATTCGAACGTATTAACTGATCTTAAACTGCGTTTAAGCTATGGTGTAACCGGCCAGCAGGATGGAATTCCTTATTACAATTATTTACCGGCTTATTATCCGGCGGCAACATCATCTCAATACCAGTTGGGAAATACGTTTTTTAATTTTTATTCTCCTGCGGTATATGCAGCAGATATAAAATGGGAACAAACGTCAGCTTATAACATAGGTGTTGATTTCGGATTTATAAAGAACAGGATAACAGGTTCAATTGACATTTATCAAAAGAAAACAAAAGATCTTTTGAATACCTATAACATTCCTGTAGGTACAAACTTCTCAAATCAAATCACAGATAACATAGGTGACATGGACACTAAAGGTGTAGAACTTACCGTGAACGTTACACCGATTCAAACTGCTGACTGGCGTTGGGATTTGAGTTACAATTTTGCTTATAATAAAAGAAAGCTTACAAAGCTCTCATTAAATGATGATCCAACATTCAAAGGAAATACGACAGGTGGTATTTCAGGTGCCACAGGGCAAACTATCCAAATCAATACAGTTGGATATGAGCCTCAGGCTTTCTTTGTATACAAACAAGTATATGATGAAAAAACAGGTCAGCCAATAGAAGGTTTATATGAAGACCTGAACAGGGATGGCCTCATCAATGATAATGATAAATACCATTTTAAATCGCCTTATGCACCTTATAGTTCAGGTTTAACCAGCAACCTTTCCTATAAAAAATGGACGTTGAATATGGTGTTGAGAGCCAACATTGGCAATTACCTGTATAATAATGTTCAATCTGATATTGGTGTTACACGCAATATTTTAAACCCGCTGGTATTTTTACAAAATGCTCCTGTTGATGCTTTGAAAACAGGCTTCGTCAATAACCAATATCAAAGTGATTACTATATAGAGAATGCGTCTTTCCTTAAAATGGATAATGTAGGCGTAAGCTATGACGTTGGAAAGGTTTTCCATGACAAGGCGGGCTTAGTCCTCGGGGCTTATTGCCAAAATGTATTTGTGATAACTAAATACAGTGGCATTGATCCTGAAGTTTATTCAGGCATAGATAATATTATCTATCCACGCCCGAGAACATTTTCTATAAGCGCAAACCTGCATTTTTAAATAATTACAATCAGCATATATGAATAGTTTTTTCAAAATAATTTCAAGCATCTCTGTTATTACAGTTTTGGTTGCTTCATGCACCAAGAACTTAGACAGAAAGCCTAATACAGGTAGCTACGCAGATGATGTGTATGCAACCGTAGATGGTTATAAAACACAGTTGGCAAAAACGTATAGTGCTTTTGCCCTAACCGGTTCAAGCGGCCCGGGATCGTCTGACCTTGGAGGTATTGATGCCGGTACTTCTGATTTTTTACGTCTTTACTGGAACGCACAAGAACTAAGTACGGATGAAGCAATCTGTGCATGGAATGATCCGGGTGTTCCTGATTTTCATAATTTGAACTGGACTGCAAGTAATACCATCCTTACAGGTTTGTACAACAGGAGCCTGTATCAAATTGCAGTGGCAACTTCGTTTTTACAAGAGTCAACTCCGGATAAAGTGACGTCAAGAGGTATAAGCGGCGCGGATGCAGATGCCATAAAACAATTTGCTGCAGAAGCAAGATTTTTAAGAGCATATCAATATTCTGTGTTGATGGATCTTTTCGGAAACCCTCCATTTATAAATGATAGTTCAGCGATAGGAACAGGGTTCTTTCCTCAAAGAATAGCACGTGCCGATCTGTTTGATTATATAGTGAATGAACTGACGGCTATTGAACCTGACCTTGCAGATCCTCGCACCAACGAATATGGCAGAGCCGATAAAGCAGCAGACTGGGCTTTGCTTGCACGCGTTTATTTGAATGCGTCTGTTTACAACGGTTCAGATCATAATGCTGATGCATTGAATTATGCTAAGAAAGTGATCGATGCAGGATATTCATTAAAGTCTGATTACGCTAAATTGTTTTACGCAGATAATAATGTAAATAATCCCGAAGTAATATTGTCGATTAACTATGACGCATTGAATACCCAGAATTATGGCGGCACTACTTTCCTTGTGAATTCTGCGATCAATGGCGACATGAACCCCGCTTCTTTCGGGGTGCCGTCGGGTGGCTGGGGTGGTAACAGAACAACAGAAAACCTGCCTGATCTTTTCCCTTCAACAACAGGCGAGCCGGACTCAAGAGCGTTATTCTATGGCGATAAAAAAGAAATTGATAATGTATCAACTTTCACAGACGGATTGCGTACAACAAAATTCCGCAATCTTAACAGTGATGGTTCATTACCTGCAAATGCAGGAACTTTTGCAAGTATAGATTTCCCGCTTTTCCGTTTGGCTGAAATGTATCTTGTTTATGCAGAAGCTCAATTGCGTGGCGGCGGTGGTACAAAATCCGATGCTATTCACTATTTTAATCTGTTACGTGAAAGAGCTTATGGCAACAACTCCGGCGACGTTAATGATATCACATTACAAGATGTATTAGATGAAAGAGCCCGTGAATTATATTGGGAAGGCTTTAGACGTACAGATTTAATTCGCTATGGACAATTTACGTCAGGAAGCTATTTGTGGCCATGGAAAGGAGGTGTTAAAGGTGGTACGGGTGTTCAGGATAAATACAACTTGTTCCCGATTCCTTCAACGGATATTATTGCTAATCCTAATCTTATTCAAAACCCAGGTTATTAATTTCTAAAAAACTATTTATGAATAAAATATTCAGGCTATCTGTTTTCTGCTTTGTAACAGCCTTTATTTTTTCTGCATGTACAAAAGAAGAGAACAAAGTATATTATAAAGGCGGCACCGAGCCGGTTTTATCGGCCGACGACACCTCTGATCTGGTTCTGTTGCGTGATAATGCCGGTGATCATGCAGTAACGTTTTCATGGACCAATCCGAATTACCAATTTAACACCGGGGTAAGTTCACAAGATGTTACGTATACGTTACAGGTGGATACGGTTGGTGCAGATTTTTCAAGCCCAGACATGCAGGAGGTGTCTATATCCAAGGACTTGTCTGTAAATTATACACAACAACAACTAAATACTATTCTTACCAAATTAAATGTGAAGGAAGACATTCCGCATGATATTCAGTTTCGCATAGTATCATCTCTTGTTGGCAACACCGTAAAGTTGTATTCAAATACGATAAGCATTATGGTTACGCCTTATCTTGATGTGGCAGTACCTATTCCTCCAACAAATGAATTATACATTACCGGAAGTGCAATGCCAAGTGACTGGACAAATAATCCGCCTGAAAGCCAGAAATGCGACCAGGTGAGTAATACTGAATATAGCATTGTTGTGCATCTTAAACCAGGCCTCCAATACAAATTCCTCACAACTTTAAATAATTGGCAACCGCAGTATGGGGTTATTTCTGCATCGAGTCCTGACACAAAAACCGGCGGTACAATTGGCTATAATTTTGGTTTGCCCGGTCAAAAAGATCCGGATGCAATACCAACGCCAGACACTGAAGGAGATTATAAAGTGGATCTGAATTTTAAAACCGGGAAATATACTGTAACCAAACAATAACGCTCAAAAAATCAGACAATGAAAAATATGTTCAGAGCTTTTTTAATAATGACTTGTGCGGCGTTAATATTTGCTGCGTGCAGAAAGGTTGAAAGCCTTCCATATTATAACAATGGTAATGCCGTAGAATTATCAGCATCCGCAACTTCTCTTTCACCAACGCCAGATGATTCTCTTGATGCCGTGATCTCCTTTTCATGGACAAGCCCAAATTACGCTACAGATACCAGCACATATAAATATGTTCTTGAGATAGACACTTCAGCAACTTTTGCAACTAAATACATGAAGGAAGTGCAGGGTGTTGATTCAACTTCGCTAACAGGGAAAGAACTTAATAATATATTGTTGAATTGGGGATTAACTGTAGGTGATCAGCATATCATTAATGCGAGAATTGTATCATCCTATGCCAACAATAATGAGCAGTACATGTCAAATGTAGTCGCAATAACAGTGAGCCCTTATGGTGATGCTTCTGTTCTAACTGCATCTGCTACTGACGTTACTTGTGAATTAGCTACTGCGAATGAGAACGCAGTTGATTTGTCATGGACGGGTGCATTCAATGGTTATTCCGGTGCTGTTACTTATAGTTTGGAATATGATTCTGCGGGACGATCTTTTGCGAGCGCTAAATCAATTGCAATAGATGCGAACACGTATACGAAGTCATTTACACAGGGTGAATTGAATTTGATTGCGATTAACGCGGGGGTTATTGGAGGCACAGCAGGCACCGTAGAATTTAGGATAAAGGCAGTTACAGCGCTCGGAGCCATTGTTTATTCTAATGTTATTGCAATAAATGTTACTACTTTTATTTCGGCGCCTGATAATCTTTATATTGTTGGTGATGCTACCCCGGGGGGATGGAATAATCCGGTTCCTGTACCATCTCAGCAATTCACTAAGGTGGACGATTACTCATTCAGCATTATTGTGAATCTTAATGCTTCTCCTGCAAGTTATTTGTTCTTACCTGTTAACGGAGATTGGAGTCACAAGTATGGTGGAGCAAGTGCAACGGGAGGAACATTATTAAAAGACGGCGATGTGCCAGGCTCAAATACACCTGGTCCCGCAACAGCAGGACTTTATAAGATCACTGTAAACTTCCAAACAAACAGTTATGCTGTAGAACCGGCATCGGTGCCTTCAAATCTTTATATTGTTGGTGATGCCACCGCAGGCGGTTGGAACAACCCTGTGCCAACACCATCTCAACAATTTACGCAAATCAGTCCCGGTGTTTTTGGGATTATTACTAACCTTAATGCTGCGCCAGCAAGCTATTTATTCCTTCCCGTTAATGGAGATTGGAGCCATAAATATGGCGGAAGCAGCGCAACAGGAGGAACATTATTAGCAGATGGAGATGTGCCCGGTTCGAATACGCCTGCACCTGCAACAGCAGGTTTGTATAAGATCATCGTAAATTTTGCCACGAATACATATTCTGTTACACCATACACAGGAATTCCGGTTCCGTCAAACTTGTATATAGTTGGCGATGCAACTGCCGGTGGCTGGAATAACCCGGTGCCTGTGCCTTCACAACAATTTACACAGGTAACTAATTCTGACTTTAGAATTACTTTGCCACTGAACGCTTCACCTGCAAGCTATCTATTCTTGCCTGTTAACGGCGATTGGAGCCACAAATATGGCGGTACAAGTGCGACAGGTGGAACAATTTTATATGATGGAGATGTGCCCGGTTCAAATACTCCTGGTCCTTCATCATCTGGTACATATACGATTGATGTAAACTTTATTACCGGAACTTACACCGTTCAATAATTAAGAATTTTTCACTATGCATTAAAACGGCTGTCCAGAAATGGTGGCCGTTTTTCTTTCATACTATTCCCGTTCCAGAGTGAAACCGAAAGTGCTGCCAACATCAGGCTTACTGCGCACGTGAATGCTTTGTCCATGCGCTTCAATAATGTGTTTGCATATGGCGAGTCCAAGACCTGTACCACCCGCATTGCGGCTTCTGCCCATGTCTGTCCTGTAAAATCTTTCAAATACGCGCGGTAAATGTTCTTCTGCTATGCCAACACCGTTGTCTGATATTTCAATCAGCACGTGCCTGTCATCAGTTTTATAAATTCCTGCTGTTACAAAGCCATCATGTTTGCCGTACTTAATTGCGTTGTCAACAAGGTTGATTAAAACACGTGAGACTTTTTCTTTATCCGCAAAAACTTCAACTGGTTGCTCACATCCTTTCTTTATGGTACAGTGAATATTTTTTTCGATTGCTTTTTTTTGTAATGTTTCAAACACTTCACGAATTACATCCTGTATAATAAACTTCTTTTTATGTATCGCATGTTCGCCGCTTTCCAGCCGTGTAATTTCATCCAGGTCATTTACAAGATCGACCATGCGTGTAACGTTTCGCGAAGCGTTCTCTAAAAATTTCTTTGAAACGTCAGGATTTTCCAGGGCGCCGCCTAACAATGTATCAATGTAACCCTGTATAGCAAAAATGGGTGTCTTTATTTCATGTGATAAATTCTGCAGGAATTCACGCCGATAGCGCTCATTGTTTTTCAGATCAGCAATTACCGCTCTTTGCTGGTCAGCCCAATTTTCTACATCCCGGTTTACACCTTCTAAACTTTTTGCCGGAAGAATGTATTTATAATACATCTCTTCTCTTTTATTGGCCTTGGTTTGATAAATATATTTATAGATCACTTTTATCTTTCGATAAATAAATTCGTTCAATACAAAGCGAATCAAAAAAAATGACAGCACAAATACAAGCACTAATACTATGAGTGCATCTTTCCAATTAGAACTGATGAAATAAATTGTGACGCTTACAGGAATTGATAAACACAGTGCTGTAAAAAAAGAAAGATTTTCCGGCGATAAATTTTTGGCTTTGAACATGCATCCTCTTTATCTGCTTGCAAATGTAACAATCGGGTGAAGGCGTATACTGTAAATTATTTCAATGTCGGTTAAGCAGGTTGCATTTCATAATCGAATTTATACCCAACACCTTTTATAGTGCTTATACAGTTTACACCTAATTTTTGCCTTATTTTTCTAATGTGCACATCAATTGTTCTGTCGCCCACAATTACTTCGTTGCCCCACACCTGTTCTAATATTTCATTTCTTAAAAAAACTCTGCCGGGTTTCGCTGCGAGCAAATACAATAGCTCGAATTCTTTTTTTGCAAGTGAAATAAGATTTCCGTTTACATACACTGCATATTTTGACGCATCAATGGTAATATTTCCGGCGGTAATAATCTCACTCTCTTCTTTTTGAATGCGCCGGAATAATGCGTTAACCCTGCTTATTAAAACCTTGGGGCTGATCGGCTTGGTGATAAAATCGTCAGCGCCGGAATCAAGGCCTTTTATATGTGAGCTTTCATCGCTTAATGCTGTAAGAAGAATTATTAATGTATCCTTAAACCTGGGTTGAGAGCGTAATATCCTGCACACTTCAACTCCGTTTTTGTAAGGCATCAAAATATCGAGTATCACCAGGTCAGGATTGATAAGCTTGGCTTTTTCAAGCGCATCATCACCATCTTTAGCAGTATAAACCGTATACCCTTCCTTTAAAAGATTGTATGAAATTATTTCCAGGATATCCGCCTCATCATCTGCTATCAATATCGTTTTATTTCTAACCGTCATTAACATTAAGTTTACACAAAAATAATTTGCACAGGCACATACATAGGATGTGCACATATTATCTTATTGTTAAGGGATATGGCATAATATTAGTCATAATTTTGCACAGATCAGAAATTTATAGATAAAACTTTGCTGCACCATTGGTTCAAGTAAAAAACCAATCTTTTTGCAAATGAAAAAAGTGTACCTGTTTAGTATAATTATAATTGCTTTTTGTTTTTTTAATGTTGTTTCTGCGCAATCTTCAAGCAAGCCGGATATCCCTTTGGTGAGGGTTTATTTTCATGAAAAAATAGATAGCAGTCAAAAGCAAATAGAAAAATACGACGGTAAGCCTGATGGCAAGTTTGAACCGTCTGATAACGACGATTTAAATACACGCGTTAATGATGCACTCACAATTCAGGTTGACGCTTTGCAGGATGCAATAGAAGAGAGCAAGCTGTCAGATAATAATGCCAAGATTCGTTATCTGCGCGGATTAAATGAGTGCCTGCAAAAATTTCTGACCGGTTACAGGTATCAAACCATGAAATCCAATGTATTAATTGAGGTGGTTTCAGGTTTTCGCAATTGCCTTGCTTTGGACGAAAGAAAGGAATCGATTTTTCCTGAAATACAAAAACACTCTTACGACGCCGGTGACATACTTGTAAATTCTGTAAGCTTCGCTGATAACGATGGTATTAATGACAGTAAGGATTTTTTAGTGATGAAAGTTTGCAGTGATCATCCTGATAGAATGATGCTGGTACTCAGTCAACACCCCGATCTTTCTTATGCAGATAGTTTAATTGTTGTAGCTGCCCGTAAAAGGCCTGATGATTTGTATACTTATGCTGCAGCGTCAAATAAACTGGCTGAACGTATCGCTAATAATCCCGACAGTCTTGTGCAACTTATAACGCGTGTTTCAAAAATGAGCCAGGGCAGAATGTATTTTCCTTTTCTTGATAATTTGTATGCTCATAAAATAACTTTTGAAGACGTAGATGCAGCTTTACGAGATGAGACGAGATATTATTCGCTGCTGGTACAAACAGAGATTGATTATGCCGACAGGGTGCGTCGTCGAGATACCCCGCTTTCGATGACTGCGTTGCAAACAAAACTTGCAGACAAAGCCAAAGAAGTATACGTGAACGTAATTAACGGCTTACATGAAGAACCTGATAATATACGATTCCGCAAAATAGATAATCTCACTCCGGAAGAGTTGTATTACCTGGCAGTAATGACCGAAGATGAAATTTACACCAGCAGTTATACGCATGGCGTTTATCCTTTTATCTGGAAAAAGATGAAAGACCCGAGAGGTGACAGTTTATTAATGCGTGTACGTTTTGACCATTTCAGGAAATGGATAAAAATGGCTGCTAACTATAATACACTTGACGATTTTTTAAAACGAATGGATAAAGGCAATGCCCAGGTTTTAATGAAGGCATTTGTTAACGGGCTTGAACGTTCAGCCACATTGGAAGACGCAGTGGATGTGGCAGATTCTTATGCAAGCATCAGCGATAAAGCGATACATAATCTTATTCTCACCCAGGTGCAATACAATTTGGAGCAGGCAAAACAATCAGGCAATAAGAGAGCGGCAGATATTTATACAATTTTAAATACGCTGTTTCTTTCCATGGACAGCTCAAATCACATTGATGTGGCTGCAAAGCTTGGTATTCCTCCGGTTTACTTCATGCCCAATAAGTCAATGCGCAACGATAGCGGCAGAATAATAATACAACAATTTTTTTATGGTGATAAAGATGGCAACACCGTATTCAACGCGTTCTTAAGAAGTTTTAGTAATGCCAACTGGAGGATAACATCAAATGATAAATGGGTTGTTGTTTCATCCACCAAAGGTGTGCCTGTTAGGATCTATTCAAATAAACCGCTCGATGAAACAAAAAACCTGGACGCAGAAGCGCAAGCCGCATTATCTGATTATCTTACAAGCAACGGCCTCGATCCTTCAATGGTAATTCATCGCGGCCATAGTTATTATCTTCCTTCAACACTGGAGCAATTAGACAATTCTGCACAGCTTGTATTACTTGGCAGTTGTGGTGCATACCAGCATTTGAATAAAGTGTTGACCATTTGCCCAACGGCACAAATTATTTCCTCAAGGCAAACAGGAAGTGGTACTATTAATGGCCCGATGATCAATATCATAGTTGAGCAGTTAAGGCAAGGCAAAGACCTTAACTGGCCTGCACTTTGGAAAACTATTGGCAATGTAGTTTCTCATAAGGAGTATTTTGATGACTATGTTCCTCCTTATAAAAATTTGGGTGCAGTGTTTATAATGGCTTATAAAAAAGAGCAAATGAATAGTGAAGATTAGCTGTCTTTGTTCTTTGCAATTACATTAATTGTTCCGTCTCTATTTATGCTGATAATTTTTTCGCCTTGCAGGTAATTAAGCACTTGCCATAATTTATCTTTTTTAATATTTCTGTTTGATTGCAAAAGATCTTTCACAACTGCAGATTCACGTTGTACCATCAGTAAAATTTTTTCTTTTATATAAGCAAATTCATTTTCTGTTATAGATGCTGATCTTTTATTTAAGCAGTTATCACAAATTCCGCAGTCATCCAGCATATCATCGCCAAAATAGTTGCCGATAAACTTGCTTCTGCATAACGAAGTTGTCAGGTATTCCTGCATCGTCTTAATCCGTTTTTCAAACTCATTTTTGCGTTGTTTATATCTTTCATAATCTATAACAAGATATTCGGCCGGTGCACGGTTGGTGATAAAATAGATTCGCGGTGTGTCTTTCTGTTCTTCATATTTGATAACATGAAAAGATTGCAATTGTTTTAATTGTTCTTTTACTTCTTCAACCGGAATTCTTATCAACCTGCCAATTAATTTTTCATTGATCGATACCTGGTTATCATAAATGCCTTCATACGTTCTGAGCAAACATTTCATCACAGGTTCAAATCGTGCATGTGCCTGTTCAAATTCCAACAATAATTCTTTTGGCATTATAAAGCCTGCGGTTGAAGGCAAAAAAATAGTTTCATTAAAGCTGATATAATTTTCATACTCCAGCATTTTTAAAGTATTGACAACTGTAAACACGTCTAACTGAAAGTTTCGGATGAATTCATTCAAATTGAAATTATAGTAAACGCCCTCACCGGCGCCAACCGGTATTTGCAGGTAATCAACCAAACACTGGTAAATTCTTTTTATTTCTTTAATAGGCGGAAAACGAACCTCCGGTAAATTTTTCAGCTCATTTTCATCTTCTGAATTAAACAACAAAACGGCGTAGGATTTTTTTTCATCTCTGCCTGCACGCCCGGCTTCCTGGTAATAACTTTCTAAACAATCAGGAACATCAAAATGAATAACTGTTCTTACATCTGGCTTATCAATGCCCATTCCAAAAGCATTAGTGCATACCATTACTCTCGTTGCATTATTAATCCAGGATTCCTGTTTTTGGGTTCGCTGTTCATACGTTAACCCGGCATGGTAAAAGTCTGCCTTAATATTTTGCAACTTTAATAACTCCGCAATCTTTTTTGTAAGTTTTCTGCTCTTGCAATAAACAATGCTGCTTCCCTTTACATTGTTTAGAACTTCAATTGCTTTGTTCACCTTACTGTCAACTTTAAAAACAGAATAAGAAAGATTGTGTCGATGAAACGATTGCCTGAATACATTTGCGTCTTTTAGCTGCAGTTTACTTTTAATGTCATCTAAAACAAATGGTGTTGCAGAGGCTGTTAGCGCCAGTATAGGTGTGCTTACGTAATTTTTTAACTCAGCAATTTGCAAATACGGTGGCCTGAAATCGTAACCCCATTGTGAAATACAATGTGCCTCATCAACTGCGATCAAATTAATATTTAGTGCAGAAAGATATTCTTTGAATATCCTGCTTTGCAGGCGTTCAGGTGAAACATATAAAAACTTATAATCACCATGCACAGCATTTTGTAGCGTTTGCTTCACCTCATAAAAAGTTTGTGCACTATGTAATGCAACTGCAGCAATATTTTTCATTTCCAGGTTTGCAACCTGGTCTTTCATCAAAGCAATTAGCGGACTTACTACGAGACATAAACCTTCTTTCATTAATGCCGGAACCTGGTAACAAACAGATTTACCCCCACCGGTTGGTAGTAATGCGACTGTATCCCTTCCATCAATAACAGATTGAATAATGTCTTCCTGCTGCGGACGAAACGATTGATAGTTCCAGTATTGTTGAAGTATGGATAAAGGTGAAAGCATCTTGTTGCTCAAAGGTATGGAGTAACAAAATCAAACAACTTTTTTGAAATTCAATCGCACTGAATTTATGGCGAGTACTACATCACTCAAACCCATTGCCAGCGCACCAAACGTTGGCGTTAGAAAACCGAAAGCGGCCACAGGAATAGCAATGATATTATATAAAAAAGCCCAAAATAAATTTTGTTTAATGGTGATGTAGGTGTGTTTTCCCAAACCCAATGATAAAGGCAAATGTTTTAAACCGTTATTCATTAAAATAACCTGTGCGCTCTGCACTGCAATATGCGATGCATCGCTTAATGAAATACCAACTGTTGCTTTCGCCAGTGCAGGCGCATCATTAATGCCATCACCAACCATTGCTGTAGGTGCGTTGTCATTTAAACGAGCTATCGTTTCAGATTTTTGTTCAGGCGTTTGTTCTGCGATCACTTCATCAATTCCAAGCTGCTCTGCAACTGCTTCTGTTTTTTCTTTCCTGTCACCGCTTAATAAAATTGTTTTTATATTTTTTGAATGAAGCATTTTGATTACATCTTTTGCTTCTTTGCGTATTTCATCCGTTACATCGATCCAGCCGATCAATTCATTATTACGAATGATATAAACATTATGCGATGCATCACCGGTTAAGTTTTTTGCAGCATTGTATGAGCCTGCAATAAAACTGTTTCTTTTTTCGTCAGTTGCAAGCATGCCCAATCCCTTCGTTTCTTCAATAGTATTCCATTTAATTTCATCCGGCGCTTTCCATTCATCCGTTATACTTTTTGCAATAGGATGATTGGAAAATTTTTCTAACGAATAAACGATCTTCTTTCCTTCTTCTTCATCAATTAGAAATTTGAAATTTGAGATGTGAAATCTTCCTGTAGTTAATGTTCCTGTTTTATCAAACACTACTTGCCGAATATCTTTAAATACTTCAAGGCTTTTTGCATTCTTAAATAAAATACCATTTCGTGCAGCTCTGCCTAATCCTACTGCAATGGCTGCAGGTGTTGCCAAACCCATAGCACACGGGCATGCGATCACTAACACAGCGATACTTCTTAGTAAGCTGTTTCCAAAACTCAGGTCTGTAAAAAAATAATTTGCAAGAAGCGTGATAACGGCAATGCTGACTACAATGGGTACAAACACAGCACTTATCTTATCGGCAAGTTGCTGCACGGGCGGTTTTTCCGTTTGAGCATCCTTTACCAATTTTAAGATATGGCTTAAGACGGTGTCTTCACCAACCGCAGTGATTCTTGCCTTTACTGTTCCGTTTTCTACAATGCTTCCGCCTATTAATTTGTCGTTTATCTTTTTTTCAATAGGTGTGCTTTCGCCGGTTAGTAAGGCTTCATTTACGCTTACTTCGCCCCATGTTATCTTACAATCCATTGGCACATGTTCGCCACTTTTTATTAAGACAAGATTGCCAACTCTTAAAGCGGTGCTTTCAACAACGGCAATTTGTTCTTGGCGTTTTTCATCAAACACAATTTTATTAGCGGTTGTTTTTTGTGATACTGCTAATTTTTTTAAAGCCGACTGCGTTGTTTCAACAGATTTGTCTTCAAGCCAGTTGCCTAAAAAGATAAAGGTGATGATGGTTGCAGTTGTTTCATAGAACATGAATTGTTCTGCCTGGCTGGTAAGCGTGCCATATAAACTATAAAAGAAGGAAGCAATTGCGCCTAGTGAAACTAAAACATTCATATTAGGAATGCCTTTCAGCAAACTATTGATGCCGCTTTTGCCGAAGTACATCATGCCCACAATAAAAATAGGAAGTGTTAAACCAAGTTGCACAAATGCATTCATCAAAAATGAAAAATGAATACCGAGCATGTGCAGGAAAAGCGGAGCAGAAAATACAAGGCAAAAAATGAAACGTTGAAAATTATTTTGTAAAAATCTTCCTGGGCTGCTTTCATGTTCATGCGCATGCGGTGCAACAACCTTATACCCCAAATTTTCAATTCCTTTTTCGAGTTTTTTTTCCGGTATATTTTCATCTGCGTCAAAACTTACATCACCGCCGATAAAGTTTACTTTCACATTTTTTAATCCCTGCTCCTGTAAATATTTATTGATGGTTAATGCACAATTGGTGCAACTCATTCCTTTAACTTTCCAGTTCACTGTTTCCATAATTATATAAGCGCTTATGCAATTTACAAAGTTACTTCAGCTTAAATTTTTAGTGAAAAATATAAACTCAACATGGTTGCATTTTAACACCTCACTTCAACCCTTGAATGTCTGGAAACATGTTCTCCAAAGGAGAGGGCAAGAATGTTGTGCAATAATTAGCGTGTGGTCGTAAAATTAATCGAGATGATTGCATTTAAGTATCAAGGTTCATTTGCTGAAGAATCGATAGAACTGCAGCTCAATCACGGCGTGTGCACGGATGTGTTGAAATATCATCCGTGCTTGAACTTTTGGTACTTTTCTTTCAAGAGAAAAGTACAGAGAAAATTTGTGAAATTTTTAATGCAATTTTAATAACGGTTGTAATTATGCTGTTTGGTATCCATTATAAATTATAATTTGCCTGCATGAAAAAATATCTCTTTATCCTTTTCAACCTGGTGGCTGTTATTGTAACAGCGCAGCAAACAAACGGTAAATATGTTTTGGTGGTACATGGAGGAGCGGGAACCATTCTTAAAAGCACAATGACTCCCGAAAAAGAAAAATTATATAAGCAAGGTTTGCAAAATGCTTTGAACGCAGGTAATGCTGTTTTAAAAAATGGCGGAACCGCATTGGATGCAGTGGAAGCAACGATAAAAATTCTGGAAGACGATTCTTTATTCAATGCGGGCAAAGGTGCCGTGTTTACTAATGAAGGAAAGAATGAGATGGATGCCTCCATAATGGATGGAAAAACTTTAAAAGCCGGTGCTGTTGCAGGTGTAACCAATATTAAAAATCCTATCACTGCTGCAAGAGTTGTGATGGATAAAAGCGAGCATGTGATGATGGCAGGAAAAGGTGCGGAGGAGTTTGCTTCAATGAATGGTTGTAAAGTTGTTGATCCTTCTTATTTTTTTACAACATCACGCTGGTTAAATTTACAGGAAGCAAAGCAAGAAGACTCGTTGAAAGCATTGCATAAAGATTCAACAACAGGTTTATTAAAGCAACCGGATAATCATGATTACAAGTATGGGACAGTTGGCGCTGTTGCATTAGATATATATGGTAATCTTGCTGCCGCTACAAGTACCGGCGGCATGACTGATAAACGTTTTGGAAGGATCGGTGACTCGCCTGTCATTGGTGCGGGCACTTATGCAGATAATAATACCTGCGCTATCAGTTGCACAGGTTGGGGTGAATATTTTATTCGTTTGGTGATGGCGAAAACCATCAGCGACAGGATGGAGTTCGGGCATCAAAGTTTGAAAGAAGCGGCAGATGAAATGATCATGAAAGAATTGCCTTCATTAGGCGGCGACGGTGGTTTGATCGCAGTGGATAAAGACGGCAATTTTGTGATGAGCTTTGATACAGAAGGCATGTATCGTGGTTATGTAAAATCAAATGGTGAAAGTGATATTGAGATTTATAAGTAAAAAATAACCGAATGGAGTTTAAACAATTAATTAAATTGTTGCTATGATAGGAATTATTATTTCAATGATAATAGCAGTAATTATTATTATCATTTCTGTAACAATTAAAAACAATTTAAAAAATATTTCAAAGAATGGTGTTGAAGTAGAAGGTATTGTTTTTGATTCCGAACTCTCAACACTCGGAACCGCATCGACTTATCCTGTCGTAAGATTTCTCACGAAAGAAAACAATTGGGTTACTGAAAAAAGTAGCATTGCTACAATGCCGGGTTTTTATAAAAAAGGTGAGAAGGTCCAAATTATTTATAGAGATCAGGAGCCAAATAAGTTTTACATTAACGATGGGAGAACAACTTCAGTTCCTATAATCCTGATTGTTATCGGCTCCGTAATAATCATCCTTGCGTTATTGAAATTAACTGGGTTGTTATAAAATTAAGAGTTAATCATATTTTTTCTACAGCTTTAACTCTTCCATCATTTCAACTTCCCTCCAAACTCACTTATCAGTTCAGCAACTAATGCAGTCCATCCTGTTTGATGTGATGCGCCGAGACCTCTGCCGGTATCACCATGAAAATATTCATAGAATTGAACAAGATGTTCATTCTCCGGTTTTTTATAGAATGAATTGTAATCACCATAAATTTTCCTGTTGCCTTCAGCATCTTTTTCAAATAAGCATATTACTCTTTTGGTTAGTTCATCAGCAACCTGTTCAAGGTTCATTTGCGCGCCTGAACCAATAGGGTATTCCATCAATAATGTATCTCCATAAAATTTTCCATATTTGCGAATGGATTGAATGATGAGATAATTGATCGGCATCCAAACAGGGCCGCGCCAGTTACTGTTTCCACCAAACATATTGGATGTACTGTCGCCGGGATCATATTGAATAGTATAACCAACACCATCAACCGTTGTAGAATAAGGATGCTCCAAATGATATTTTGATAAAGCTCTTATACCTCCGGGAGAAAGAAATTCATTTTCGTCTAACAAATAAGTAAGCAAGCTAAAAAGGCGCTCTTTTCGAATAAGTGACAACAATATTTCTGCATCGCCACTGCGTTCTTCATTGGGCCAAAACTTGTTATTCTTTTTGCGGTAATTTTCAAACCATGTTATACGTTTTTTAAATTCCTGCAGCTTGTCTAATTCCCATGCATAAATATTTGACACCGCAAACAAGGGCGTTAAACCAACAATAGAACGAATACGCAAGGGCATAGGATCTGAACCTGCGACATTCAGAACATCATAAAAAAATTTGTCTTCAGCATTCCACAAACTATGTTCATTCAATGCTTCAGCGATAAAAATAAAATGCTCAAAAAATTTGGTGGCGGTATCTTCAAACGCATCATCATGTAAAGCAATTTCTATGGCAATATCCATCATGTTCAATGCATACATGCCCATCCAGCTTGTGCCATCCGCCTGCTCTAACTGCATCGTTCCCTGGTAATGAAAACTACGATTGAAAACGCCAATATTATCCAACCCTAAAAATCCTCCTTCAAAAATATTTTGGCCTTTGATGTCTTTGCGGTTTATCCACCACGTAAAATTGATCAGCAGTTTTTGAAAAACTTTTTTCAGAAATTGAACATCATTTTTTCCAGTTTGTTTTTGTTCTATATAATAAACTTGTAATGCCGCCCATGCCTGCACCGGCGGATTTACATCACTGAAATTCCATTCATATGCCGGCAATTGGCCATCCGGTTTCATATACCATTCACGCATGATGAGCAACAATTGATGCTTGGCAAAATCAGCATCTGCAACTGCCATTGAAATGGTTTGAAATGCCAGATCCCATGCAGCATACCATGGATATTCCCATTTATCCGGCATGCAAATAATGTCCTGGTTCTTTAAATGCTTCCAATCGCAATTGCGGCCTGTTGCTTTTGAAATACTCGGAGGCGTTATGCCATCGCCTGTTGTTAACCATCTTTCTACATCGTAATGATAAAATTGTTTACTCCATAATAAACCTGCTATTGCCTGCCGCTGAATATTGATCAATTCTGCGTCCATTTCTTTCGGAAGAATAGCTGCATAAAATTCGTCTGCTTCTTTTTTGCGTTTAATAAAAATTTCCTCAAAGCCTGTATAAAATGGTTTTTTAATAAGGTTGTTGCTGAGCCTGCAATAAATGGTTTTTGTTTCGCCTGCAGCCACACTTAAATTATACACAGCAGAAAATTTTGTTCCTGTTTTTTTATTGCGTAATGCAGTAATATTTTTCCTGTTGATGATGGCATTATGAAAAGCATCTTTTGTAAAGATGGATTGATTAGGAATGCCTTCAACAATTTCTGTATTCGTTTCATTTTCTGTAAAGAGCCTGTCATGAGCATTCAGAAAATAAAAATACCTGTCGCCAAGTATGTAATGATTTGCTACAACATAATTTTTATTAACTAACGAGATAGATGGCTTTGCAATGTCAGGCGAATATTGCCACCGGTTATAAAAAAATAAAGTTGGCAAAACTGTGATGGAAGCTTCAGCAGTAAAGCGATTGGTTACATCAATCTTTATAAAGATATCTTCATCATCATATTTTGCGTAAGTAATTAAAACATCGAAATATTCATTGTTATCAAAGATGCCTGTATCCAGAATTTCATATTCAGGATCAAGTTTGGTTTTATTACGATTCTCTGCGCGTAATTGTTCATAAGGAAATGCTTGTTGCGGATATTTATATAAGTATTGCATGTATGTATGCGTAGGCAAATTATCAAGATAGTAATACAGCTCCTTTACATCCTCGCCATGATTGCCCTCAAAATTCCCCAAACCAAAAAGCCTTTCTTTAAGAATATTATCCTTGCCATTCCACAAGGCAATAGAAAAACATAGATTCTGATAGTAGTCACTTATTCCTGCAAGCCCGTCTTCGCCCCACCTGTACACCCTGCAATGTGCATGATCAAACGGGAAATAATGCCATGCATCGCCGTCTGTGCTATAATCTTCTCTAACTGTTGCCCATTGTCGCTCACTTAAATAAGGGCCCCATTGCACAAGAGGAACCATCTTGTGTTTGTTCTCGTCAAGTCTTCTCTGTTCATCTGTCATATAATTCAACTTTGGAAAATGAACAATCAAACGTTTATAGTTGTTATATTCTTAATACAGGAAAAATTTTTTTGTAACCGAAAAAAGTCGCTAACCATATCATAACAAAGCTAAGATTGATACTTGTTTCTGCTGGTTTGATTTTTGATTTACTAACACTTTGAACATTTAAAAGCACGTACTATGAAATCATTACAAGGCAAGAAAGTTGCCATTCTAACTGAAACAGGTTTTGAAGAAGTGGAATTAACCAGCCCTAAACAAGCGCTTGAGGAAGCAGGCGCGGAAGTGCATATCGTTTCTCCGCAAAAAGAAAAAGTAAAAGCATGGGATCATGATCATTGGTCGATAGAATTAAAAGTTGATAAGAACGTTAATGACGTATCCTGTAATGATTATGATGCACTTGTTTTACCGGGTGGCGTATTAAATCCTGACAAGTTGCGCACGAATGAAAAAGCAGTTGAGTTTGCAAAAGAATTTCTTGATTCAGGGAAGCCGGTTGCCGCCATTTGTCATGGCCCGCAAACGTTAATTGAAACAGGTTTGCTTGAAGGAAGAACAATGACTTCTTATCCATCGGTTAAATCGGATTTGATGAACGCAGGTGTTGATTGGGTGGACAGGGAAGTGGTTGTTGATAATGGTTTGGTTACAAGCCGCAGTCCTAAAGATTTACCTGCCTTCAATAAGAAAATGATCGAGGAAATACATGAAGGTGTACACATACCTGCACCTGCACATTAGTGAATTGAATTAGTGAGTTTGAATTAAGAGGACAAAGCCCCGTGTGCAAAACGGGGCTTTATTTTTGAATAGACAATTTTTAAAATGTAGTTAAACTATGGAAACATTAACGGTTGTTGTGGAAACACCAAAAGGCAGTGCGCAGAAGTATAGTTACGATCCAAAGAACAAGTGGTTTAAACTAAAAAAAATATTGCCTGAAGGAATGGTGTTTCCGTTTGACTTCGGTTTTATTCCGAAAACAAAAGGCGGAGATGGAGACCCGCTTGACATTATTATTATATCCGAATTAAAAAGCTTTCCCGGTTGTGTAATGGATTGTCGTGTAATTGGTGGTATAGAAGCAGAGCAAAAAGAGAAAGGCGAAACCGTGCGCAATGACCGGTTTCTTGCAATACCCGAAGCGTCACAAATGTTTTCATTGGTAAAAGAAATGGATGATCTGCCCGAAGATGTGATAGAGCAGCTTGAAACATTCTTTGTAAATTATAATGAGCTTGAGGGTAGAAAATTTAAACCTCTAAAGAGAGTAAAAGCACAACAAGCGTTAAAAATGATTAAACAAAAATAATATGAACACGATAGATTATTTATTTGGTGATGGAGAAGACCTTACTATGGTACAAATGGGTATTCGCGCATTTGGTGCATTTGTAATTATGCTTGTTTTAGTGAGAGTGGCAGGCATGCGAACTTTTGCCAAAAAATCTTCATTTGATAATATCATCGTTATATTATTGGGGTCGATACTTGCAAGAGGTGTTGTCGGGGCTTCACCTTTTTGGTCAACCGTTGCTGCCTGTGCTGTGATGGTAGCATTGCATCATCTCATAGCATGGCTGTCTGTAAAAAGCAAGAAGTTTGAGAAAGTGGTGAAAGGTGGTTATATTAAGTTATATCAAAATGATGCATTGATAGATAATAACCTTGAAAAGACAGGCATGAGTGAGAATGACCTGCATGAGAGCCTTCGCCTGGAAGCAAAGAAACTTACGTTAAATGAAATTGATACGGCATTTCTCGAAACCAATGGCAGAATAAGTTTTATTTTAAAAGAAGATGAGAAGAAGTAAGTGTGTTGAATAAAAACGGCAATGCAATTTTAACCGCGTTGCCGTTTTATAAGTATAAACTCCAACTCTGTTATTTATCCTTTATTATTTTCTCTTCATAAATCATGATGTCATCTTTCTTTATCTGAACCAGGTAAACTCCGGCTTTTAATTCACCACCAAAGGAAAAATCTGTTGAGGTGATCTTACTGCCTGCAATTAATGTTGCGCTTGCATCAAAGACTGAAATTGAATATTGTCCGCTATTATAAGATGGAATAGAAACATGAAAACTACTGGTTGATGGATTTGGGAATATTTTTATTGATTTTTCAATTTTATTCACTGCTACTCCGTTCAAACACGTAATCGCAACGGTAGTTACCGCGGAGGTTTTCTTACATCTCGTTGCAGTTTTCGTCACCTGCACCTTATAGTCGCCCGCTTTTTTTGCAGTGTAACTACTTTTGGTAGCACCTGCTATTGTAGTGGTGCCTCTAAACCACTGGTACGTTAATCCATTGCCGGTATTAGCCTGCAGTTTGATACTATCACCTGAGCAAATATTTACGGTGCCTGACGGAGTGATAGTTGCAGTGGGTGGTTTATTTACAGTTACCTTAATTGTATTGGAAGTTACAGTATTGCCGCAATTATTGGTAACGGTTAAAGTGTATGATCCTGATTTTTTTGCGTTATACGTTGCATTTGTTGCGCCTGATATCGCCGTGCCATTATTCTTCCATTGGTAAGAAGTAATTTTCGCAGAAACGTTTGATGTTAATAATACAGACCCACCTTTACAAAAAGTTGTTGCAGATGACGCAGAAATCTGTGCAGTTGCATCAGGGCAAACCACTGTAAAGTTGCCAATCATGCCCATCGCTTCATGGAAAGTGCACTTATAGTTATAAAGGCCCGCCTTAGTAGGTACATATATAAAAGTTCGATTTGCCACCGCCGAATTAATGTTATGATCCCATGCTGCGGCGCCAGCCGGAATGGTTGTGGATGTTGTAGTGTGTGTGCCACCAACCCACGTCCATTTAACAGTATCACCAATATTGATTGTGAAACTGGAAGGTGTAAATACGTGATTTTCTACATTCACTATTTGTGTAAATGAATACGCTTTTAAAGCAAAAAGCAGGCAAATTGTAATTGCTGAGAAGAATTGTTTCATTGGTTTATTTTTATATAAAGTGAATAAGGATTTGAATTTGCAGTAAGTGTTCCGTTATTACTAGCTTATATAAACAGTATTGTTTATTAATTGGTTGCCTAAAAGTAAGGATTTAATCCAAGTTAATAAACGTCCGATTTGAATTGTTGTTTGAATTTAATCGTAGCCCCAATTTCAAAATCAATAAGTCTTGCACACTTGTGAAAACTTTATAGAAGAAACTAACACTTGTTATTTCCCGATTTCGTTATCTTGAAACCCTCGCCTGCCATACGAAATTAATTTTTATAATAATTTTTTAATTGAACAACTATTAAAGCTCGCGCTTATGGCGAATAATTATGGTTTATACCATCCTTCTTTTGAGCACGATTCATGTGGAATTGGGTTCGTGGCCGACATCAAAGGAAATAAGTCTTATCAAACGGTTTCTGATGCACTTACGGTTCTTGAAAATATGGAACACCGTGGTGCCTGTGGCTGTGAAAACAATACCGGTGACGGTGCCGGTATAATGATTCAAAAGCCGCATGTTTTTTTTACAGAAGAATGTTTAAAGCTTGGAATAAGTTTGCCCGAGTATGAGAAATATGGTGTAGGGGTTATTTTTTTTCCAAAAGAAATACAGTTGGTTGAAGAGGCTCGCAGGCTTTTTAATAAATGTGCAGACGAACTGAATTTAAAAGTTCTTGGTTACAGGAAGGTTCCGGTTAATGGCGGTGACGTTGGCTTTACTGCTTTAAGCGTAGAGCCGTACATGGAACACGTCTTTGTTAAGCGCCCTAATCACATTCACGATGCAGAAGAATTTGAAAGAAAGCTTTTTGTACTGCGTAATTATGCATCTCATCTAATTAATACAACTATTGATAAGAATGAAGTTGGTTTTTATATCGCTTCGTTATCCTACAAAACTGTTGTTTATAAAGGCCAGCTTACAAGCGCACAGGTACGCAATTATTTTACTGATCTTACGAATGAAAAATTAGTAAGCGCTTTTGGTTTAGTGCATTCGCGTTTTGCTACTAATACTTTTCCTTCATGGAAACTGGCTCAACCATTTCGTTTTATCGCTCATAATGGTGAGATCAATACACTGCAGGGAAATTTAAACTGGTTGCGGTCAAGCGGAAAATCATTCATTTCTCCATATTTCTCGAGTGAAGAAATGGACTTGTTATTGCCGATCGTAACAGAAGGTCAAAGCGATTCTGCCTGCATAGATAATATGATTGAATTGCTTACTTTATGCGGCCGTTCACTTCCTCACGTAATGATGATGCTGATACCTGAAGCATGGGACCAGGATGATAAAATGGATGCGCAGAAAAGAGCGTTTTACGAGTTCCACTCTGCATTTATGGAGCCTTGGGACGGGCCAGCTTCAATTACTTTTACTGATGGAAATATTATTGGTGCAACATTAGACAGAAACGGTTTACGCCCGTCACGTTATTGTGTTACTTCAGACGGCCGCGTAATAATGGCCTCTGAAACAGGGGTATTGCCGGTTGATCAATCCTTGATCATTGAAAAAGGAAGACTGCAACCGGGCAAAATGTTTATTGTTGATTTGCAACAGGGTAGAATTATCAGTGACGAAGAGTTGAAACAGGAAATTTGCTCACAACAACCATACGGCGATTGGCTGAATAAGTATAAAATACGTTTGGAAGAATTGCCCGAGCCACGTGTTACATTTTCACAGTTAAAGCAAGAGCAGGTTTTTAAGTACCAAAAAGCATTCGGTTATACATCAGAGGAGTTGGATAAAATCATTACTCCAATGGCAGTTGATGGAAAAGAACCGGTTGGTTCAATGGGAACAGATATACCGTTAGCTGTGTTGAGCGATCAGCCTCAACATTTGAGTTCATATTTCAAGCAATTGTTTGCACAGGTAACAAATCCGCCAATAGATCCGATTCGTGAAAGATTGGTAATGTCGTTAAGAACATTTGTTGGAAACATTGGAAATATATTGATTGAAGACCCACTTGCATGCCACAGCGTTTCATTAAAACATCCGATACTTTCAGAATTTGAATTGGAAAAAATACGCAGTATTGATACAGGAATGTTCCAGGCAAAAACACTGCAATGTTATTTCAGGGCAGATGGGAAACGCGGATCATTAAAAGCAGGACTTAGTCGTCTTTGCCGCTATGCAGAAGATGCGGTAAATGATGATTTCAAAGTATTAATTCTGCAGGACAGAGCAATAGATTCAGAACACGCACCCATACCTTCTTTGCTGGCAACGGCCGCGGTTCATCATCATCTTATTAAGAAAGGTTTACGCGGAAATGTAGGTATAATAGTAGAAGCAGGAGATGTATGGGAAGTTCATCATTTTGCCTGCCTTGTTGGGTTTGGTGCAACCGCTATCAATCCTTATCTCGCATTATCTTCTATTAAGGATATGAAAGAGGCAGGCAAGCTGCCCGAAAAACTGAGTGACGACGATTTGAAGAAAAACTACATAAAGGCGGTGAATGATGGTTTATTAAAAGTGTTCTCGAAAATGGGTATTTCAACTTTGCAATCTTACCAGGGTGCACAAATATTTGAAATACTTGGATTAAATAAAGAAGTGGTTGACGAATATTTTACAGGCACAATTTCCAGAATTGAAGGAATGGGGCTTGATGAAATTGCAAGAGAAGTGTTGGCAAAACATTTTTATGCTTTTGGTAAAAAAGATAATTTAACCGGTCGCTTGCCTGTTGGCGGAGTGTATCAATGGAGGGCAAAAGGAGAGTTTCATTTATTCAATCCAACTACAATTCACTTGTTGCAGTATTCAACAAGAATGAATAACTATAACGTATTTAAAAAATATTCTGAAGCTGTAAACAACCAATCAGAAAAAGCATGCACTTTGCGCAGCCTGTTTGAGTTCAAAAAAAATCGGGCACCGATTTCAATAGATGAAGTTGAGCCTGCGGAAAATATCTATAAAAGATTTGCAACTGGTGCTATGAGTTTTGGCTCCATTTCATGGGAAGCGCACACTACACTTGCTATAGCAATGAACCGGCTTGGCGCAAAAAGCAATACAGGTGAAGGCGGAGAAGATGATGTTCGTTATACCCGTTTACCCAATGGTGATTCGATGCGGAGTTCTATCAAGCAAATTGCTTCAGCACGTTTCGGTGTTACAAGTTTATACCTTACTGAGGCCGATGAACTGCAAATAAAAATGGCGCAGGGAGCGAAGCCTGGTGAAGGTGGTCAGTTACCCGGCCATAAAGTAGATGATTGGATTGGAAGAATTCGACACGCAACACCAGGTGTAGGATTGATATCGCCGCCGCCACACCATGATATTTATTCCATCGAAGATCTCGCTCAATTAATATTCGATTTAAAAAATGCCAATAGAAAAGCAAGAGTAAGTGTAAAGCTTGTAAGTAAAGCGGGAGTTGGAACTATTGCAGCGGGTGTAACTAAGGCAAAAGCAGATGTTGTATTGATATCGGGCCATGATGGAGGTACAGGTGCATCACCGATGAGTTCAATCCGTCATGCAGGTTTGCCGTGGGAATTAGGGTTGGCTGAAACGCATCAAACACTCGTGAAAAATAAACTAAGGGACCGCGTGGTTGTGCAGGCCGACGGTCAGATGAAAACAGGACGGGATATTGCCATTGCGGCTTTATTAGGTGCAGAGGAGTGGGGAATTGCAACTGCAGCATTAATTGTAGAAGGTTGCATTATGATGCGTAAATGTCATTTAAATACTTGTCCTGTTGGCGTTGCTACACAGGATGAAAATTTGCGTAAACGGTTCACCGGCGACCCAGAACATGTGATAAATTTCTTCAAATTCATTACACAGGAGTTGAGGGAAGTAATGGCGGAACTTGGTTTCCGTACTGTAAACGAAATGATCGGGCAGTCAGATTATTTGAAAATGCGCGACAACATCTCTCACTGGAAATTCAAACATATCGATGCTTCTGCTGTGTTGTATAAAGAACCCGCTTCATTAAACAGGTCGATGTATTGCAGCGAAAGCCAGGATGATGTTTTGGAAAATGTTCTTGATTGGAGATTGCTTGAAAAAGCGCTTCCTGCTATCCAGCATCAACAAAAAGTGTACGCTGAATTTGAAATAAAAAATACAGATCGTACAACAGGCACTATTGTTTCAAATGAAATTACTAAAATGTACAAAGCAACAGGCCTGGCACCTGATACAATTCATTTTAAATTCAAGGGAACTGCGGGACAAAGTTTTGGCGCCTTCAATACAAAAGGATTAACGCTGGAACTGGAAGGTGATGCCAATGATTATTTTGGTAAAGGTCTTAGTGGTGCAAGGTTAATTGTTTATCCTTCGCAGGAAGCTAAATTTATTCCCGAAGAAAATATTATCATAGGCAATGTTGCCCTGTATGGAGCAACCGACGGAGAAGTGTTCATTCGCGGTAAAGCCGGCGAACGGTTTTGCGTACGTAATTCCGGCGCTACAGTGGTTGTTGAAGGTGTTGGAGATCATGGCTGTGAATACATGACAGGTGGTGTTGCAGTGATTCTCGGCAATACAGGTAAAAACTTTGCTGCCGGTATGAGTGGCGGTATTGCTTACGTATATGATATAAACGGGCAATTTGCTTCAAATTGTAATATGGAGATGATCGATCTTGATACCTTAGATGAGGAAGACGAGGCCACCTTAAAAGAATTTATACATAATCATTATCTCAACACAGGGAGCACTATAGCGAAATTTATGCTTGAGGATTTTGATAGTCAACTAAGGAATTTTGTAAAGGTATTTCCGAAAGATTATAAGAAAGTACTTACACAACGCAAATCACAGGCGCAACATCAAAGCGCTTAACTTACTTTATATATCAACTTAAAATAAACAACACTCAATGGGCAAACCTACAGGATTTTTAGAGTTTGAAAGAGAGGTGCCGGTAAAGATTCCGGTAGCTGAACGAGTTAAAAATTTTCATGAATTTGTTGGAAAATTCAGTGATACAGAGTTAAATCACCAGGCGGCAAGATGTATGGATTGCGGTGTTCCGTTTTGTCATAGCGGTTGCCCGCTTGGTAATATTATTCCTGAATTTAACGATGCTGTTTATCACAACAATTGGAAAGATGCATATGAGATTTTAAGCTCAACCAACAACTTTCCTGAGTTTACAGGTAGAATTTGCCCGGCACCTTGTGAGAGTTCGTGCGTGCTCGGAATTAATCAACCACCGGTTACAATTGAAGAAATAGAAAAACATATTATCGAGATCGCTTTCGAGAAGGGCCTTGTTCAGGCTAAGAAAATTAATTTGAGAACGGGCAAAAAAGTTGCTGTCATTGGATCAGGACCTGCTGGTCTTGCGGCGGCTGCTCAACTAAATTATGCAGGCCATCTTGTTACCGTATATGAAAGAGATGATGCTCCGGGCGGCTTATTGCGTTATGGTATTCCCGATTTTAAGTTAGAGAAATGGGTTGTTGACCGGAGAATTAAATTGATGGAGGAAGAAGGTGTAGTTTTTAAACGTAATGCAAATGTAGGCGTAAACGTTCCTGTGGCCGATATTCTTGAAAACTACGATGCAGTTGTTTTATCAGGCGGTTCAACAGTCCCGAGAGATTTACCGGTAAAAGGAAGAGAACTTGCCGGTATTCACTTTGCCATGGAATACCTGAAGCAGCAAAACAAATTCAATGCAGAAAAAAATCCTTTCGCCAACCATGAGATCGAGAGCAATATTTTCCCGGAAATAATCAATGCTTTCGAAAAAAACGTGATCGTTATTGGAGGCGGGGACACAGGTAGTGACTGTATAGGCACTGCAAAAAGACAAGGCGCTAAATCCATACTGCAAATTGAGTTATTGCCGCAACCACCAATATCGAGGACACGCTTTATGCCGTGGCCGACCTTTCCAATGTTGCTAAAAACTACTTCATCGCATGAAGAAGGGTGTGAAAGAGAATGGGCTATTGCCACAAAAGAATTTATGCATGATGAACAAGGAAAATTATGTGCTCTTAAGATAGTAAATCTCAGCTGGGAACTAAATGAAGATGGAAGAACTGCGGGCTTTAAAGAAGTTGCCGGAACAGAGCGGCTGATTCCGTGCGACCTTGTTTTATTAGCTATGGGCTTTATAAATCCTGAAGTTGATGGAATGGTAGAAGAATTACAGGTGGGTTTGGATGAAAAGAACAATGTAAAAACAAGCAAAAGTTATCAAACAAATTTGAGAAAAGTGTTTGCTGCCGGGGATATGCGACGTGGCCAGTCTCTTGTAGTGTGGGCAATCCAAGAAGGTAGAGAATGTGCAAAAGAAGTAAACAGATTTCTCGCTTATTAATACATTTAACTTTTTTATATGTGAATAATTACTTTAAATTGAGTGAATATTTTGATTATCTTGCTAAATATTTTTATATTTAAAAAATAAATATTTATTCAATGCAAAAGTTAACCCGCACACAGGTATTGCCGTTTGCTATCCTCGTTTGCATAGCGGTTGGGGCAATTTTCGTTCCTGCTATTGCCGATTATGCTGATACTAGTAAATACAATTTTGCAGATATCGCGTGGATTCTGGTCGCTACTGCTTTGGTGTTTTTGATGACTCCCGGACTTGCTTTTTTCTATGGGGGAATGGTTCATCGCAAGAACGTGATTTCAACAATGATAAAAAGCGTTGTTGCTGCAGGGGTAGTAACAGTTTTATGGATCGTAGTAGAATACGGACTTTGTTTTGGTAAATCGATGGGCGGCTTTATTGGAAACCCGGTATCGAACTTATTTTTTAAAGGAGTGAGTTCCGGTGAACCATGGAGCTTAGGTCCAACTATTCCGCTTACCTTATTTGCACTGTTTCAGTTAATGTTTGCCATAATCACTCCTGGCCTTGTAGTAGGAGCCGTTGCTGAACGAATCAGGTTTACTTCATATATTTTATTTATTGTATTATTCAGTTTGTTTGTATATGCGCCAATAGCACATTGGACGTGGAATCCGGAAGGCTTTTTATTTAAATGGGGTGTTTTGGATTTTGCAGGTGGAACTGTTGTTCATATATCGGCGGGTTGTGCTGCACTTGCTGGGGCATTGGTTTTAAAACGCAGGAAAGTACACCTTGAGCATAAAGAAATTCCTCCTGCAAATATTCCATACGTATTAATTGGAACCGGCTTATTATGGTTTGGATGGTTTGGCTTTAATGCCGGCTCAGCATTAGCAGCTAATTCACTTGCAGTGTCTGCATTTGCTACAACTAATACCGCAGCTGCGGCCGCAGGTTTAACATGGATGTTTTTTGATGTAGCGCGTGGTAAAAAGCCTTCGGTTGTTGGATTTTGTGTAGGGGCTGTTGTTGGTCTTGTTGCCATAACACCTGCAGCAGGTTTTGTCGCAATACCTCAAAGTATATTTATAGGGTTTATTGCTGCCGTGATTTCAAGTGCTGCAGTTCATATAAGATCAAAGTCAAGATTGGACGACACTTTAGATGTATTTCCTTGTCACGGTATTGGTGGTATGGTCGGTATGATTATGACCGGGATTTTCGCGACGAAAGCCGTGAATGCTGCGGGAAATGACGGGTTATTTTATGGCAACCTTGCTTTTTTCCTCACACAACTTAAAGCTTTAGTGATCGTTGTGGGTTATAGCTTTACAGTTTCTTTCCTCATCTTCAAATTTATCAATTTTGTTTTGCCGTTGAGGGTTAGTGCCGACGAAGAAGTGCTTGGCTTAGATGCCACTCAACATAACGAAAAATATTTGCAGGGCAGTCTTCTCGTTCACAAAAATGGCCAGGTGGAAGAAACGATGGTTGATGCTGACGAATTCAAGGAGAGCTAAATATTTGTAAGTACATTGCTTCAATCGTAACCTAAGAAAGACTTCGGTTAAAAGTTATTGCTTTGCCGAGGTCTTTCAATTTTGTAAACATCACTGCAAAATATTTTGGACATGAGGCAACTAACCGCTTCACACTTTTGTTATAAACAGTAATATATTCTTTCACTCAAAAATTTTCTATGAAAAAGACGTTTACCTTTTTATCGTTTACTATTATTATTGCCCTCATAAGTTGCACTAAGGATGTAAAATCTCCGGTTGCAAAAGTTTTAAACAGTACTGCAGCTACTTTGCCTTCAACTACTACACAAACTACAGCTCAAGAGCAAAGCGGCCATACATGCGGAGGTGATCACAGCAATAACGGTAATGGTTATTGAGATTGCAGAGATAAATCAGGCCTACATGATGAAGATTTACTTGCCTTGCAGGTAAGCAAGCTGGCCTATATGATAGCTTTGATGATTAGTTCTGTTAATAATAATATTTAATTTATTTCGGTGAGGCTCTTTCGCAAAATCATCTTCCGAGATTGACATATGTTTCGTAAACCATTCATCAACTGTCATGTTGTTGAAATGGTTGCGTAATGAATTTGTTACGTTTTTCCAGTATACTTTTAATGCTTCAACTTGTGGAAAATTAAATCCGGATTTGTCCGGGTTGTTGACAAAAGGTTCATATAAGTTGGGATATAGCTTGTCCCCAAAACCAAGCAAAGGAATGATTGCATCATTGATTGCAATTAAATGACCAAGCAGATAAATGCCTGTATTTCTGCCTGGAGCTGTTTCTGATTCAATTTGTTTGTTCGTTAATTTATCTAATAAGTTGTCCATTCTTATATTCTGTAATTCCCAGTTAGAAAGAACCATTTTGACAAAGACTTCCGGTTGAACTCTTGGTATCATAACAAATGTTTTAGTGTTGATATAACTATTGCAACAAGATTGCCGATGAATTCGATCGCCCAAAAATAAAAGCAATCATAAGAATAACGATTGCTTTTTTACTTGTGGGCCCAGATGGACTTGAACCAACGACCCCCTGATTATGAGTCAGGTGCTCTAACCGGCTGAGCTATAGGCCCGAGACTTTCGCCTCAAAAAAGGAGCGCAAAAATAGTTAAATCATTCAAACAATAATTTGCTTTTGCAAGATAATTTTGAAGCCATGCAAAAAATAAAAAACATCATTTTTGATCTTGGAGGTGTTATTCTCAATATCGATTTTAAACAAACCGCTTTAGCTTTTGCAGAATTAGGGATCGGAAATTTTAGCGAATACTATACCCTTCATAGCCTTTCACCTTTGTTTGAAAAACTGGAGCTTGGTTTAATTACCCCTGCGATTTTTTATGACGAATTTCGTGGATTGGTACAGTTGCGATTAACGAATGAACAAATCATGCATGCGTGGAATGCATTATTGTTGGATTTTCCGCCTGAACATATTGAGTGGTTAAAAGAAATAAAAACACGCTATAGTATCTACCTGCTGTCAAACACGAACGAAATTCACCACGAATGTTTTACCAGAAAGTATAAAGAAGAAATTGAAGACAGAAACTTTGATGAACTGTTCATTGCGGCTTATTATTCGCATAAACTTGGATTGCGAAAGCCGTCTATAGAAGTTTTTCGAATTGTACTGGAAAAGGAAAACCTAAATGTTGCAGAAACAATTTTTATAGACGATTCCGAAGCAAACATAGAAGCGGCAAAACAAACCGGGTTGCATACTATTTATTTGCCTTCTCCTAAAACAGTGCTGGAACTCGAATTATGATTGAAAACAATTATTTTATTTCTTCAAAATCTATATAATCCTCTGAAGGTGGGCGAACCGTTGATGCAGTCTGTTTTTTTTCTGAAGTTGTTTGTTGCGCAGACCTATATTGTTGCTGTTGTTGCCTGTGCATTTGATTGACTTTATTACGTATTTCTGAAGAAGCTTTTGAAACAGGTATTATGAAATCAAAAATGAGTTTGTACAATAAGTACACTACTAAAAATGTAAAAATCCATTCGATCATAGTGTAAAGTTAACGGGCTTTACATCATAAATCCAACCGCTTCTTCATTTTCACAACTGCTTAACCACCGCACTATTTGGAAATTTATAATTACTGTTATACATTTGCACCGGAATTTTTTTGGAAGGGAACGAGGTCGTTCCCTTCTCTTTTTTGAACTATGCACGCAGATTCTGTTATTAACAATATTGAGCAGCTTGTAAATAAATTTCTGGAAGCTGAAACCGGTTATTTTTTAGTTGAAGTAAAAATAAAACTGACCAATAATATTAAGATATTTATCGACGGTGACAATGGTATCTCTATTGAAAAATGTGTTCAGTTTAACAGGCAAATTTATAAACTCATAGAAAGTGATAATCTTTTTCCGCCAGGAGATTTTTCATTGGAAGTATCATCGCCAGGTGTTGACAAACCGCTTAAACTTCAGCGCCAGTATCAAAAAAATATTGGCAGAACCTTAGAGGTTTTATTTAGTGATGGTTCATCTAAAAAGGGCAAATTAGCGCAGGTTTCTAATGATGATATTATTATAGAAGAAACAACGGGTAAAGGCAAAAAGGCTGAAACAAAACAATTTGTAATTCCATTTTCAAACATAAAAACAGCAACCGTTCAAATTGAATTTTAATTGTGTGATAGATAAAAATAACAATCACATTAAGTAAATTGTAATCGTATGGCAAGTATTAATTTAATTGAAGCTTTCCAGGAGTTTAAAGAAGCCGAAAATATTGACAGGCCTACCATGATGAAGGTAGTAGAAGATGTGTTCAAGACATTGCTTAGAAAAAAATATACAAGTGATGAAAACTTTGATGTTATTGTGAATGCTGAAAAAGGTGACCTCGAAATTTTCCGCAGGCGCATGATAGTAGAAGATGGTGAAGTAAATGATCCGCTTGCTGAGGTAGCCTACAGTGACGCCATAAAGATTGAACCTGATTTTGAAGTGGGTGAAGAACTATATGAAGAAGTAGACATGCTTGACTTTGGTCGCCGTGCTATTCTTGCAGCTAAGCAAACACTCGCAAGCCGTATAAGCGATTTGAAAAAGAATGTACTGGTAAAAAAATATGGAGACCGAATAGGCGAAATAATTAATGCAGAAGTTTACCAGGTATGGAAAAAAGAAGTATTATTAATGGATGAGGAAGGTAATGAATTAATCTTACCAAAAAGTGAGCAAATACCGCAGGATTATTTTAAAAAGGGTGAATCAATAAGAGCTGTGGTAAGCCGTGTTGATATGAAAAATAATACACCTGTAATTATTCTTAGCCGTACGAGCCCTGAATTTCTTGCCAAACTTTTAGAAATTGAAGTGCCTGAAATATTTGATGGCCTTATAACTATAAGGAAAATTGTGAGAGAACCGGGTGAGCGTGCAAAAGTTGCTGTTGAAAGTTTTGATGACAGAATCGATCCCGTGGGAGCTTGTGTGGGTATGAAAGGCAGCCGCATTCATGGTATAGTTCGTGAATTGAAAAACGAAAATATAGACGTAATAAACTGGACGAATAATATACAGTTATTGATCCAGCGCTCATTAACACCTTCCAAGATCAGCTATATGGATCTTGATAATGAAAATAAACATGCAGACGTTTATTTGAAAGCTGATCAAATATCTTTAGCGATTGGAAGAAGAGGTGTTAACATAAAACTTGCCTGTGAATTGACCGATTACGATATTGACGTGTTTAGAGATAACGAAGGTGAAGTTGAAGAATATGACATTGACCTTGATGAATTTTCAGATGAAATAGATACATGGGTAATCGATGAATTGAAACGTGTTGGCTGCGACACTGCAAGAAGTGTGATGGATTTAAGTGTTGAAGAGTTGGAACGCAGAACGGACCTGGAAAAAGAAACAATAGAAGACGTAAAAAGAGTATTAAAAGAAGAATTCGAAAAAGAATAATATTGCAGGTATGGAAATTGATAATGTCGGTCACATATTTGCGTGACAAAAGCAAGCTTCAATATTTGCCTGCTAAAACAAAAAAAATTTAATGGCTGAAGTTAAGTTACCAAGGTTATTAGGCGCTGCCAAAGAGTTCAATATAGGACAGGATACCTTAATTGAATTTTTGGTGAGCAAAGGTTTTGACAGAGATGAACTAAAACCCACTGCAAAGCTATCCATAGAAATGTATGAAGCATTGCAGCATAATTTTCAGGGTGATAAAAATGCGAAAACAAAGGCAGACCAGATAGAAATTCCTAAAAGTGTTCAGGCAGAAAAAAGGAGGCGCGAAGAGGAAGAAATTACATTCAGAAGAGAAGATACCAAACATCCGGCTCCGGAAGTTACAACCGCCAAGACCGCACCTGAAAAACAGGTAACCGAGGAAAAACAGGAAGTGAAGCCCGAAGAAAAGCCGGTAGAAAAAGTTGAAGAAAATCATAAGCCCGCAGTTGCCGAACCGGAAGTAGTGAAAATTGAAGCTCCCGAGATTGAAGGACTAAAGGTTGTAGACAAGATCGATCTTTCATCCATCAATTCTTCAACAAGGCCTAAGAAAGCAGAAAAAAAGTCAGCGCCGCCACCACCGGTTGTTGAGCCGGTTGAGGAACCCAAGGAAGAAATTTATGAGCCAATACAGGAGCAACCGGATGAAGTAGAAATTCCTGCCGAAACTGAAGAAGGACCGGCTGTAATTGAAAATATAAGAGCAGAAAAAATTGAGGGCCCTAAAGTGATAGGTAAAATTGAATTGCCGGTTGAAAATGATACCAGGCCTAAACCTTCTGCTCCAAGAGAAGAAAAACGGAAACGTAAACGTATTCCGATCGATAAGAAAGGTGTAGGAAATGCTCCTGCAGAAAAACGTCATGAAGGGGCACCGCATCAAAGGTCAACCGGCGGAGGCGATAACCGTTTCCGCAGAGATGGTGGAGGCCCGGGCGGCAGGCCGCATCATCAACAAAGAGGCCATGGCGGAAACAGGGATAGAAGGCCTTTGCCAGATCGCGAAATCGATCAAAAAGAGATACAGGAAAAAATACGTGAGACACAGGCAAAACTTGCAGGTGCAACAGGAAGAGGCAAGAGCTTAAAGGCAAAGCACCGCAGGGAAAGGAGAAACGAGGTTACAGAAAATGCCGACGCAAGTGAATCAAATGTTTTGCAGGTTACGGAATTTGTAACGGTTAGTGACCTTGCCAATTTAATGAACGTAAGTTTTGCTGATATCATCAGCAAGTGTATGAGCCTTGGCATCATGGTTTCAATCAATCAGCGCCTTGATGCTGAGGTTATAGAATTGGTAGCGGGCGAATTTGGATATGAAGTAGAATTCATTGGGCTTGAAGATGCTGAAGAGGAAGAAGAGGAAATAGAAGACGAAGCAGATGAACTGATACCTCGTGCCCCCATTGTTACAATCATGGGTCACGTAGATCATGGTAAAACATCTTTGCTTGATTACATACGAAGCACGAATGTAGTTGCCGGGGAAGCGGGCGGAATTACGCAGCACATAGGCGCCTACCAGGTAACGATTGCTGAGGATAAAAAAATCACTTTTCTTGATACGCCCGGCCACGAAGCATTTACTGCCATGCGTGCCCGCGGTGCGAAAGCTGCTGATGTTGCGGTAATTGTTATTGCTGCTGACGATGCAGTAATGCCGCAAACAAAAGAAGCAATCAGCCATGCACAGGCTGCAAACCTTCCCATGATATTTGCGATCAATAAGATTGATAAAGATGGTGCTAATCCTTCAAAGATTTATGAGCAGTTATCGCAGATGAATATTTTGGTTGAAGAATGGGGCGGAAAATTTCAAAGCCAGGAAATATCCGCCAAAAAGGGATTGCATGTAGATGCTTTGTTAGAAAAGATATTGTTGGAAGCCGATCTCCTGGATTTAAAGGCAAACCCAGATCGCGAAGCATCAGGAACTATTATTGAAGCTTCATTAGACAAAGGCCGCGGTTACGTTGCCACTGTATTAGTACAGAACGGGACTTTGAATCAAAGTGATATCATGGTTTCCGGCCAATACTTCGGAAGAGTAAAAGCATTAACGAATGAACGTAATCAGCGCGTAACTGAAGCACCGCCATCTACGCCGGTGCAAATATTGGGTTTAAACGGCGCTCCACAGGCAGGTGAAAAGTTCAGGGTTTTTGAGGATGAAGCTGAGGCTAAAGATGTAGCAACAAAACGTTCCCAAATAATACGTGAACAAGGCCTAAGAACGCGTAAACATATTACGCTTGATGAAATTGGCCGCCGTCTTGCGTTAGGTAATTTCAAAGAACTTAAAATTATTATTAAAGGTGATGTGGACGGTTCTGTTGAAGCGCTAAGCGATTCATTACAAAAACTTTCTACTGAAGAAATTGTGGTGAGCGTTGTTCATAAAGCTGTTGGCCAGATCTCTGAAAGTGATGTATTGCTTGCAACCGCTTCCGATGCCATTATTCTTGGCTTCAACGTGCGCCCTTCTTCACAGGCAAATAAGCTTGCACAAAATGAAGGTGTTGAAATAAAAACTTACTCCATCATTTATAACGCTATCGAAGAGATCAAGAGTGCGATGGAAGGTATGCTTGAACCTAAGGTTGAGGAAAAAGAAGTGGCCACTGTTGAAATTCGCGAAGTGTTCAAGTTTGATAAAGCTACCGTTGCAGGCTGCTATGTTACAGAGGGAAAAATTAAAAGAGACAGTAAAATCCGCTTGTTCCGTGACGGTATTCTTATCTACCCGAGACAGGAAGGTGGATTTGCTGAGCTTGCGAGCCTGAAGCGTTTTAAAGATGATGTAAAAGAAGTTGCCGCCGGTTATGAATGCGGATTAACAATCAAAAATTTTGCAGACATAAATGCTTCTGATACCATTGTTGCATACGAAAAGGAAGAAGTAAAACGAACCTTATAACCTCACTCAAATTCTTTGTTAAATAGTTTTATGCAGTAATGCCTCGTTCAGCAAACTGCTACTTTTGGGTATGCAGGATAAATCACATTTTTTTCAATTTAGTTAGTTGATGAAATGTTTTGATTGACCAGGCAACGAAAACCTTCTCTCACATGAAAAAAATCAGCTTATACTTTTTGTTGGGTATGCTTGCTTTTGCAGGGAAAAATTATGCTCAATCGCAAAAAATAGTTGCAGACCAGATAATAGCAAAGGTTGGTGATAAGATCATTTTGAAGTCAGACATTGATAACGCAATTTCTGATTACAAAAGACAGGGACAGGATGTGCAATTGCCAACCAATCCCGAATGCGCTTTTTTAGAAGGACAGCTTGTGCAAAAGGTATTGGTGTTGCAGGCACAAAAAGATTCAATTCTTATTTCAGATGATGAAGTTGATGCATTGCTTGATAATCAGATCCGCTATTTTATCAACCAATATGGTTCACAGGATGTATTGGAACAAATAGCCGGGAAAACAGTGTATCAATTGAAAGAAGATCTCAGGCAACCTTTTTTGGAAAGGCAGCTTGCTGACAAAATGCGGAACAAAATTCTGGAAAACGTAAAAATTACGCCAACAGAAGTAAAGGCGTTTTATGATAAAATTCCAAAAGACAGTTTGCCTTTTTTTGAAAGCGAACTCGAAGTTGGCCAGATCGTAATTTATCCTAAAGCAAACAAGGATGTTGAAGATTATATCACTAACGAATTGCTTGATTTAAAAAAACAGGTTGAAAGCGGCCAAAAGAAATTCAGTGATCTCGCAAAAGTTTATTCCCAGGATCCTGCAGTTAAAGAAAATGGAGGGCAATATAGTCTTAACCGCAACGACAAATTTTGGGATCCTGCTTTCCTTGCTGCGGCGTTCAAACTAAAAGAAGGACAGATATCTCCTGTTGTAAAATCAAAATTTGGGTTGCATATCATACAAATGGTTAGCCGCGCCGGTGATGATGCGGTTGTGAGACACATTCTTTTAATTCCTTCGGTAACAAAAGCGGAAATTGATGCAACGGTAAAACAGCTTGATAGTATCCGTTCAAAAATAATTGCTGGCAGTACCACTTTTAATGAAGCCGTAAGCCGCTATAGTGAAGATGACGCTACAAAATTTAATGCCGGCCGTATTACTTCTCCTATAAACGGATCGCCGCAGGTTACAATAGATCAGCTTGATAAGGACCTTGTGGTTAATTTGAAAAATATGAAGGTGGGAGATATTACACAGCCACTTGTTTATACCGATGAACAGCGTGGGAAAACCGGGGTGCGCATTCTATATCTTGTGCATCAAACCCAGCCGCATCGTGAAAATCTGAAAGATGATTATGATCGTGTAGCACAGCAAGCTCTCGGTGAGAAAAAACAAGGAGTGCTCGACAATTGGTTCAAACAGCATATTCCCGATTTCTATATCGACATTGATCCTCAATACCGCAGCTGCAAAAGCCTGGATTATTGGTTTTCATCTGAAAATACTGCATCTAACTAAAATTTGTGACCTCTATATACAGCAGAGGTTTTTATTTGGAAAATTAGATGTATGTACATATATTTGCATTGTGAAACTTGAACAGGCTATAAAAAGTAATAAATTCAGGAACGAAGTGCATAAAGCAGGATTAAATATTCTCTACACAGCATGGTGGCTAAAAACAATGATGAGTAAAGAATTGAAAGAATATGGATTAACCCATGAGCAGTATAATGTTTTGAGGATATTAAAAGGGAAACATCCCGAGCAGATCTGTGTACGCGAAATTGCCTGCAGAATGATTGAAAAAAACTCAAACGTGCCAAGGATAATAGACAGATTGGAACTGAAGAAATTAGTAAAGCGAACTTCATCTGATGCTGATAAAAGAGAAACCGTTATTGTATTAACCCAGGCAGGAATCAATATTCTTCAGCACAGTACAGAAAGGTTAAATAAATTGATGGATAATGTAATTGTTTTGGAAGAACAAAAAGCAGGTATGTTGAACAAACTGCTTGAAGAGATCAGGGCAAACGAAAAATAAAAAATTTTTGTCAAATAGATGTATGTACACTTAAACATTGTATATGAACAATCGAAGCATCAAACATATATTATACGGCCAACCATTTGATATGGGTGGCATGCCGATATGGCAACCGTTTCCATCGGCAGATGTTGAACGCATTGATCCTTTTTTATTGTTACATCATGCTGAGGTAAAAGTGCCAAAGCATGTTCCAACAGAAAAGGCAGGTGTTGGCCCGCATCCACATCGCGGTTTTTCTCCGGTAACTTTTGTATTTAAGGGCGGTGTTCATCACAGGGATAGTCGTGGTAATGATAATACAGTTTATGAGGGGGGCATACAATGGATGAATGCAGGCATGGGAATCATTCACAGTGAGCGCCCGCCACTTGATATTTTTGAAAAAGGCGGCGTTCAGGAAATTATTCAGTTATGGATCAATACACCCGCGGCAAATAAAATGGATCAGCCTGCTTACTTTCCTTTAAATGCTGATCAAATTCCTTTTCACAATTCGCCAGATAATTTGATAAGAATAAATATTGTTTCAGGTGAATTGGAAAATATAAAAGGCAATATTGTGCCACTATCACCCGTAAATACATTTACTGCAACATTTAAAAAAGGCGCAAAATATTTCTTTAATATTCCATCGACTCATAATGCTTTTATTTACCTGCTTGACGGAAAACTTAACATAAATGATTCAACAAATGTGTCCGGAAAGTATGCCGTGATGTTTAAAGATGACGGTGATGGCTTTGTGACAGAAGCTTTGGAAGATACCCGGTTTTTTATTGGCAGCGGTGAGCCTTTAAACGAGCCGGTTGCTTCTCACGGTCCTTTTGTAATGAATGATCAAACGGAAATATTACAGGCCTTCCGTGATTACCAGCTTGGTAAAATGGGCGTGTTAATTGAGGAATAAAAATTAATCACTTTTTAAAACAAATAAAAAACAGTTATGGCAACGTACAAAATCGATCCAGCACACAGCGAAATTACTTTTAAAGTAAAACATCTTGTTATTACAACAGTTACCGGTCATTTTACAAAATTTGACGCGACCATGGAAAGTGACAAAGAAGATTTTTCTGATGCAAAAATTTCTTTTGAAGCTGACGTTAACAGCATTTCAACTAATAATGAGCAAAGAGATGCGCACTTAAAAAGCGCTGATTTTTTTCACGCTGAACAAAATCCAAAAATTACATTTCAGTCTTCTTCTTTTAAAAGGAAAAGTGATGATGAATACGAATTAAATGGCGACTTAACAATTTTTAATGTTACAAAACCTATTAGCTTACAAGTAGAACATGGTGGCAGCGTGGTCGATCCATGGGGACAAAGCAAAGAGGGTTTTGAAATCCAGGGGAGAATTAAAAGAAGCGAATATGGTTTAAAATGGAATGCAGTTACAGAAGCCGGTGGCGCCGTGGTTAGTGATGATGTGCGTTTGAATATGAACGTACAAATGGTAAAGCAGGCATAACTTCATCTGTGCATCTCAGTGTCGTTTACAATAATTACAAGTAAGAGGAAGATAGATTATGAACATAGAAATTATTTCAGGAAGTCCCCGCGTTAACAGTATTACGCATAGGGTGGTTTTATTCCTCGAAAAACATTTGAGCAAAATAATCGAACACAACATTAATGTCATTGACGTTCGTGATTGGGAAATTGATGTTTTGCAGCAGGAAATATTCAGGAGTGTGGAAACTGCGCCGGTTGAGTTTAAGCCTTTGGCAAAACGCATGTTTGATGCAGATGCTTTTATATTAGTTACACCCGAATACAACGGAAGTTATACACCGGCGTTAAAATCTTTGTTTGATCATTTTCCAAAGCAGTCACGCAAAACATTTGGCATTGTTACCGCTTCGCCCGGAGCTTTAGGTGGAATGCGTGCTGCTTTGCAATTGCAGACATTGATATATGCTTTATTCGGTATAGGTTCACCTCACATGTTGATAACACCTACTGTTGAAAAAAAATTTGATGAGAACGGAAACTTAACTGACGCATCCTTTCAAAAAAACATTGATGTGTTCATATCAGAATTTTTATGGTTGGCAGAGCATGTAACGCCGGAAACCGAGCGTCATTCACATTAGCTTATAATTATTAATTGTAAATTTGCGGCTTCAAATCAACAATGAGCGATGAAATAAAACATGAATGCGGGCTTGCCTTCATTCGTTTAAGAAAGAATTTCTCTTTTTACCTTCAGAAATATGGCACCGTAATGTATGGGCTTAATAAGCTCTACCTGTTGATGGAAAAGCAGCATAACCGCGGGCAGGATGGCGCCGGTATAGCAGCAGTTAAGTTACATACAGAGCCGGGAAGCCCTTTTTTACATCGTATTCGCAGCAATGCACAGCAACCAATAGCAGATTTATTTTTTAGAATAGGTACAGAAATAAATGAGCTTGAAAAGTACCAGCCCGATATAAAAAAACATCCGGGTTTGATGAAAGGCCATGTGCCTTTTCTCGGTGAATTATTATTAGGCCATTTGCGTTACGGCACGCAGGGAAAAAATAATGTTGAGTTTTGTCATCCTTTCATTAAGAAAGATTTAGCGCCGGGAAAAAATCTTGCATTGGCAGGTAACTTCAATTTGGTTAACAAAGATGAACTCTTTGATCTTATCAGTATTAATCCTGGAGAATTTCAAAAGCAAAGCGATCTTGCAGCAATGATGGAAGTTATCCATCATTTTCTTGCTATTGAAGACGATAAAAATCCTGATTCACCCAACATATTGCAGGCATTAAAAAAATCGGCAAGCCTTTTTGACGGCGGTTTTACTGTTGGCGGTTTAACAGGCAGCGGGGCAGGATTTGTTTTAAGAGATGCGCATGGTATAAGACCTGCATATTATTATGTGAATGATGAAGTAATTGTTGCAGCAAGTGAAAGAGCTGCTATAAGAACTTCATTTAATGTTGACGAAAACGAAGTGCTTGAGTTAATGCCGGGTAAGGCGCTGATTGTAACTCCCGACAATAAATGTGCTGTTGAGCAGGTGCTTGAACCCAGGGAAAGAAAAGCCTGCAGTTTCGAAAGAATTTATTTCAGCCGCGGAAGTGATGAAAAAATTTATCGTGAAAGAATTGCGCTCGGTTATCATTTGAGTAAACCCGTTTTGGAAGCAGTTGATCATGATTTAAAGAATACGATTTTTTCTTATATACCCAACACTGCCGAAGTAGCCTATTTTGGTTTATGCAAAGGCATGGAAGATTATTTAAATCAAACCAAAGTAGAAAGAATTTTAAGCTGGGGCACTGATGTTACTGAAGAAAAATTGCAGGCGATGCTTAATCGTAAAATTCGCCAGGAAAAAATTGCAATCAAAGATGTAAAGTTGCGCACATTTATTACGGAAGATAGTGGCAGAAATGAAATGGTGCAGCACGTATATGATGTTACTTACGGTACAGTTCGCAAGAATGAAGATACGCTTGTTGTTATCGATGACTCGATAGTACGCGGTACAACGCTTAAAGAAAGTATTGTGCGCATGCTTGCAAGATTGAATCCCAAAAAAATCATTGTCGTATCCTCTGCGCCGCAAATTCGTTATCCTGACTGCTACGGAATTGATATGAGCAAACTTGGCGATTTTATTGCTTTTCGTGCCGCTATAGCACTGCTGAAAGAAAAAGACAAGGAGTGTATCATTAAAGACATACACGAAAAGATAAAAGAACTTGAGCGCTGCAATAAACTCCATACAGAAAATCTTGTTCGTAATATTTATAAGCCTTTTGCTACCCAGGAGATCTCTGATAAGATTGCAGAACTAATCACACCAAAAGATCTTAGAATACCTGTACAGGTTATTTATCAAACTATTGAAGACCTGCATGAATGTTGCCCGACAAATACGGGCGATTGGTATTTTACCGGTAATTATCCTACGCCCGGCGGTAACCGTGTTGTGAATAAAGCCTTCCTTAATTATATGGAGGGAAAAGATGTGCGTGGTTATTAGTCGTTTCCCAATTTGGCTTTCAAAAATCAAAACTTAACCAGCTAAAAACCGGTATTCCTCAAATTCCTACTAATTTTATAGGAAATATGGAGATTAATCTATTATTTTGGTAACAGATTAAAAATTATTACCACCAAAAATCAACACCATGGTTTCAAAACTTAGTTCTGATGAAGTACTTAGCTTCCTCATTATTGTAAGTATCCTCCTTATTGCTGCACGAGTTTTAGGAGAGGTTTTCAGAAAGTTTAAGCAACCTGCGGTAATCGGTGAAATACTTGCCGGCGTGCTTTTAGGCCCATCCTTACTGGGGACAGTGGCTCCTCATTTATTTGAAAGCATTTTTACAGCTCAAAAAGGGGTTCCTTATAAAGCATTTGACGGCCTCGCTCAAATAGGAATTATTTTGTTAATGTTCATTGCAGGTTTTGAAGTTGATCTTAAACAAATTCGTTTGCAGGGAAAAAAGGCAGCCTCGATAAGTTTGATGGGCTTATTATTCCCGTTTGCATTAGGTTTTGCCACAGTTTGGTTTTTCTATGATTCTATTTTTTCAAAGCCATCTGATACCAACCTTGTTATACCTGCAATGTTTTTTGGAACGGCCTTATCTATTACAGCACTTTCTGTAATTGCGAAAATTCTACTCGATCTTAATCTACTGCGGTCAAAAATTGGCAACCTTGTTCTCACTGCAGCTATGATCGATGATTTTCTTGGATGGATACTTTTTTCGATCATTATTCAAATGATGGGAAAATCCGACGGTTCGTTTGCTTCAGTGGGAATGGTGCTTGGATTTACGGTTTTTATACTTACGATAGGTAGATGGATGGTGGATAAAATATTATTAATAGCTGACAAATTCTTGTCTATTGGAGGCCTTATAACCGTTGCTGTTTGTCTTTGCATGCTCAGTGCTGTATTCACCGAATATCTTGGTGTAAGAGGCATATTTGGTGCCTTCTTAATGGGCGTTGCTATTGGCGATTCAAAACACTTTCCTGAAAGGCTTCAAAATATATTACACCAGTTTGTGGTAAACATTATCGCGCCATTATTTTTTGCTTCAATAGGGTTAAGAGTAAACTTTGTTACCAATTTTAATATTGAAATTGTTCTGATCATTTTAGCAATAGCATGTCTTGCCAAATTAATTGGTGCCGGTGTTGGCAGCAGAATGAGCGGTATGAGTAAAAACGAATCTTACGCAGTAGCATTTGGCATGAATGCCCGTGGCTCACAGGAAATTGTTTTAGGAACTTTAGCATTGCAGGCGAAGATAATTGATGAACCAATTTTCGTAGGGCTTGTTGTAATGACGGTGGTTACCATTCTAATAGCTGGTCCGCTTATGAAGTATTATTTAGCGAAGCACGATCTGGCTGTTAAAAATGGAGGTAACGGGCCCCGTGTTTCGATGATGAATCCGCAGCAGGAGAATACCGTAATCGAAATGGGCCGATGAATACATATTGCCAAACCGATATCTCTAATAAATCCTACTAATTTTATAGACGTAAAGGATTCTTCTTACTTTTGAAACCGGTTACAAACGTTATTACCACAAAATTCAGTAACTATGGTTTCAAAACTGAGCGCAGACGAAGTGCTGAATTTCCTCATTATTGTGAGCGTTATTCTTATTTCGGCTCGCATGTTAGGTGAGATTTGCAGGAAGTATAAACAGCCCGCAGTAATAGGCGAAATTCTTGCAGGCATCATCTTAGGCCCTTCGCTTTTTGGCTCGCTGTTTCCAAACCAGTTTAATGAAATATTTATTGCTCAGCCAAGAGCTTATGCCGCTTTTGACGGGCTTGCCAACATAGGCATTATTCTCCTGATGTTCATTGCAGGTTTTGAAGTTGATCTGAAACAGATTCGCAAACAAGGAAAACAAGCTGCATCTATAAGTATCATGGGACTTGTATTTCCTTTTCTTCTTGGTTTTTTAACTGTATACTTTTTTTATAATAATATATTTTCAACACCAACACATAACAGGGCTATTCCTGCAATGTTTTTTGGAACCGCGTTATCGATTACTGCACTTTCTGTGATTGCAAAAATTTTGCTTGACATGGACATGCTCCGTTCAAAGTTGGGCAATCTTATTCTTACTGCTGCCATGATAAATGATTTTCTTGGCTGGATACTTTTCTCGATCATTATTCAATTAATGCAAACGGGTAAACAAGAGGGTTCTTTTTTTTCTGTATCGCTGGTTTTGCTGTACACATTTGTATTGTTAACTATCGGCAGATGGCTTGTTGATAAAATATTGATGGTTGCCAATAAATTTTTCTCGATAGGTGTGCTGATAACTTTAGCCGTTTGTCTTTGCCTTATTAGTTCTGTTGTTACAGAATTTTTGGGAGTACGCGGCATATTCGGTGCGTTCTTAATGGGTGTTGCTATAGGCGATTCAAAATACTTTCCCGAAAGATTGCAGCAAATACTCCATCAGTTTGTGGTGAATATTATAGCCCCGTTATTTTTTGCTTCGATCGGTTTAAGAATAAACTTTATCGCCAGTTTCAATGGCGAGATCATTCTCATCATTCTACTTATTGCTTGTCTTGCCAAAATTATCGGTTCAGGCATTGGCGCCCGAATGAGCGGCTTATCAAAAAATGAATCATATGTTATTGCTTTCGGAATGAATTCAAGGGGCTCGCAGGAAATAGTTTTAGGAGCACTTGCATTACAGGCAAAAATTATTGACGAACCGATCTTTGTTGGTTTAATAGTAATGACGGTTGTTACTATTTTAATGGCAGGGCCTGTTATGAAATATTATCTTAATAAAGAAATCACTGCCAAAGCAAGTGGCGAACCTGCTGTTGCAATTATCAATTCCGGCGAACAACAGGCTGCAGGCTAAACTTGAAATTAACAATATCATTTGGCTGAAAAGCTGTTCACCCTTATCTTTGCGCTCCTTTAAACAAATACGGCAAAATCCGTATAAATACATTTAAGTCATGAAAAAAGATCTTCATCCGAAAAGTTATAAGATGGTTGTGTTCAGGGATATGAGTAACGGTTATTCTTTTTTGAGCCGTTCAACTGCCTCTTCCAAAGAAACAGTGAAGTGGGAAGATGGTAACGAATACCCGCTTATTAAGCTCGAAATTTCCAATACCTCGCATCCTTTCTATACGGGTAAAAACGTATTGGTGGATACTGCCGGGCGTATCGATAAATTCCGCAAACGTTACGAAAAGAAAAAATAAAGAGATTCAAATCCCTCCGGCAAACGGGGGGATTTTTGTTAATAACAAGTTTTTGCATCTTTCGTCATTCACATTAAACAATTATTTCTTTGTAAAGAGCAAGCATTATGGACCAGACAACTTCTTATCCAAAAGAAAAGATCAATATTCTTTTTCTTGAAAATATCAGCGATAGAGCGGTTGAGTTATTTAAACGCAATGGCTATGTTAATGTAAAAAAATTAAGCGGCGCTTTATCTGAAGATGAACTGATCAAACAAATTAAAGATGTGCATCTGCTTGGCATCCGTTCAAAGACACATATAACTGCAAAGGTTTTGGACGCGGCAAAAAAATTACAGGCGATCGGTTGTTTCTGCATTGGTGTAAACCAGGTTGACCTGAAAGCTGCAACGCATCATGGTGTAACTGTTTTTAATGCGCCATACAGCAATACACGCAGTGTTGCGGAATTGATCATCGGTTTAAGTATCATGCTTATTAGAAGAATTCCTGATAAAAATAAAGCAGCACATGAAGGCATTTGGAAAAAAGAGGCTAAGGGCAGTTATGAATTGCGCGGAAAAACTTTAGGCATCATTGGCTATGGAAATATTGGTTCACAGGTAAGTGTTTTGGCAGAAGCAATTGGAATGAAAGTGATCTTTTACGATGTGGAGACAAAACTTCCGTTGGGTAATGCACAAGCTGCAAAAACTTTGAAAGACCTGTTGGCACAATCTGATATTGTTTCATTACATATTCCTGAAACTGCACAAACAAAAAACCTTATTAACAAAACCAATATCAAACAATTTAAGAAAGGTGCTATTCTTATCAATTATGCAAGGGGAGAAGTAGTAGACCTTGATGCGCTTGCTAAAGCTTTAGAAGAAGGCGCATTAAGCGGTGCAGCAATAGATGTTTTTCCTGTTGAACCTGAAAAAAATGGAGATCGTTTCACCACGCCGTTACAAGGTTTGTCAAACGTAATACTAACGCCGCATATTGGCGGCTCTACTGAAGAAGCGCAACAAAATATCGGTGAAGATGTAAGCGCTAAACTCTTTAATTATCTTGAAAAAGGAATTACCAACGGCTCTCATACGGTTCCTGCTTTAAGCCTGCCTCCGGTTGAGCGTGCACACAGGATATTGCACATACACAATAATGTGCCGGGCGTTTTAAGTGCCATCAATACGCAATTATCTAATCACAACATTAATATCGTTGGACAGTATCTCAAGACAAATGATGATATTGGTTATGTAGTGTTGGATGTTGATAAGCAACTTTCCAAACAAGCCCTCGAATTGTTGAAGGATGTGAAGGAAACAATTAAGGTGAGGATGCTGTATTGAATGGATAACAATTCTTTCATCAACAAATCAAAATGCAAGGCTGAAATTTTGCTGTTGCTTCAACACAAACCATGCCTTACCAATTTCTTATCAGTGTCTTTGCAGCGATATTTACAAGTTTGGCTTTGCGCTTTGCAAAAATTGCGGCTTCATAAGCAAAGCTCTTCTATTGAAATAGAGACCAGAAATAAACACTATTCATAATTTCCAAAATGCAGCTCATCATAAAATGGCGCATCTGCTGCATTATTATTGTTGCCCTTTTTTCGCGACAGTTCTTTTTCTGTTAATAGAGATTCACTTGAGTCAATCTTTGACGCATCGGAATTCAGAAAAGGGCTATCATTTTTATCTGAACAGGCAGTGTCATTTGGTTTCATATCGTTAGTCTTAGCGTCTCCACCAACGGAGCCGTATACCTATACAAACGGCTTTTTTTATCTTTTGGTTGATTCGTTTTATGATTTTAGTAAACTTGCTACCTTCAATCATTATTATTTAACAACAGACACAAGCAATGGCGTTCGTAGATTATTATAAAACACTTGGCGTAGAAAAAAATGCTACCGAAGATGAAATAAAAAAAGCATACAGGAAACTCGCAAGAAAATTTCATCCTGATCTTAACCCCAACGATAAAGAGGCCAATAAGAAATTTCAGCAGATAAACGAAGCCAATGAAGTATTAAGCGATCCTGAAAAAAGAAAAAAATATGATACTTACGGTGAGAACTGGCAACATGCCGAGCAATATGAACAGGCAAGGCAATCGCGTTCGCAGGCAAATGAAGGCTGGCAGGAATACACTTATTCAGGCGGCCAGCATGAAGGAGACTTTTCTGATTTTTTTGAATCGTTGTTTGGTAATGCTGCGAGAGGCGGCAGAAGGAGAGAAGCAAAATTTCGGGGTAATGATTATAATGCTTCCCTGCATTTAAAATTGAATGAAGCATACACTACGCACAAACAAACTTTCACTATTAATGATAAGCAGGTAAGAATAACCGTTCCCGCAGGTGTTGCCAACGGGCAGGTAATAAAATTAAAAGGTTATGGGAGCGAGGGCATCAATGGCGGCCCCAACGGCGATCTGTACATCACTTTTGTAATTGAGGATGATGTAAAATTTAAGCGTGTTGGAAATGACCTGTACACAATAGCAGAAATAGACTTGTACACTGCTGTGCTTGGCGGAGAGTATACGCTGGATACTTTTGGCGGAAAGATCAAACTGAAGGTAAATGCTGAAACGCAAAACGGAAGTATTGTCCGTTTAAAAGGAAAAGGTTTTCCTGTGTATAAACATGAAGGAGCTTTCGGCGATCTGTATGTAACATGGCAAATAAAAATTCCAACCAATCTTACCGAACAACAAAAAGAATTATTCAGGCAATTATCTAAATTATAATTATGCAAAACGAAAACCTTCTACCGGCCGAACTGTGCTGCAGGCGTTATAATATTGAATTGTCATTTATGCATTCATTAAATCAATATGGTTTTATTCATATCGTTTCTGTAGAACAAAAACAGTTTATTGATATGGATGAACTGCAAACACTGGAAAAATTCATTCGTCTGCATTATGATCTTGATATAAATATGCAGGGCATTGAAGCGATCAATTTTTTACTGGAACGTGTGCAAAATATGCAGGATGAAATAGAACATTTAAGAAGCAAGTTAAATGCTGTTCATATCCACCATCAGTTTTCAGAAGGAGAAGAATTATGAAATCCGCAATTAATAAACAATTTATACAATTAAGAAGAAGCTGTCTTTACTGCCAGTTACTTGCCCACACAAAATAAGGGCGATACGTGTCGGCATCTTTATACAAGCCATGCGTTGTTTGCGAATTACTGCAATAACCAACAAGCAACTTATCATTGGTTGTAAATTCCACATGCGCTTTCGCATTATATGTCCATACGTTGAAATTGCCAACTGTTTGCGGTGTTGTATATACCAGTCTTTTTTTGGTGAAAGGCCCTACAGGGCTTGCAGCATTCCAGATATAAATATTAGGCCCTAACAAGTTCTCCTGTGATAATAAATATTGTTTGCCTTTATATTCAAAGAAAGAAAATCCTTCAGACACGCCACCCAATACTCTCACGCTTGAATCGGCATTATTAGTCCATGTGCTTCCGTTCCAGTAAGTAACCTTTGTCGGGTTTGCTTTTGGTGTTCTCGCAACATGAATGTATTTATTATATTTCGTGCTTTCTGCTCCATACAAATAAACATAGCCATCGCTGCTTTCAAAAGCATCGCTGCCCCAGTTCACTAATGTATCTCTTGTGAAAGGCATAATTTTTTTAATCGTAAGAGATGGATAATTTAAAACAGCCACATCAACACCGATCGTACTAAAATCAAAAGCGCCGGTGCCATATGCATGTATCCTGTCTAAAAACACGTAAACAGCGCTGTTGTTTTTATTCATGAACGCAAAACATGGCCAGTAAAAATCATCGCTGTTGGTTATTTGAAAATAAGGAGCCGGGCTTTTCTTTGTTCCACCAAAATAGGTTGTAAAATTTCCGCCGTTTATATCCATTGTTGTTAGTTGGTTATGAATAAAACCAATCACGGGCCGGTGGCGATCGGGATAAACGGTATCTAAAAATGAATCACCCCAAAGCCACATCACACGCCCATCAGGCAAATGGTAAGACATAGCCCCATCGCCTCCGGTCCATCCATTGCCATAGCGTGTAAACACACTGTCCCAGTAAGTGGCCTCAACAGCAGTAATGCTGCTGGCATTAGAAATCGATGAGGTGTTTTGACGAGCGCCGGTTGTAAACTCTTTTTTACAGGAGGATAAAATACATAAGCACAAAATGGTGTAGCCGATTGTTTTCATACGTTAATTATTGGTACAAGAAAGTGTAAATATAGTTAAAGGATAGTTAGTGCAAAAGGTATTGCCGATAATGTATGAAATTTGCTCTGCATCTTTTTTTATTGTTCACTTTTGTTTTGATAAAAATATTGTTGCCTAAAGATTTTTCATATAACAAAACAGAAAAACTTAAAAGTAAAAAACAGTTAGACAAAGTTTTTGAAGCGGGAAAATCTGTTACCATTTTTCCGTTGAAATTACTTTATGTGCTGAATGAAGAGCAGGATAACGTTGTAAAATCCGGTGTAGGCGTAAGCAGCAGGAATTTCAAAAAAGCAGTGCAGCGAAATCGTATTAAAAGATTAATGCGTGAGGCATACAGAACAGAGAAGCAGCCGCTGCATGTATATCTTGCGAATTCTAAGAAACAACTGGCAATATTTTTATTGTACATTGATAAAGAAATGCCGCAATATATTTCTTTGAAGGAAAAAATGAGCGCGATCATACAAAAGCTGATACATGTATTGAATGAAATGGATATTAAAAATTCTTAGCTGGCCTTTTATATTGCTGATAAAAATTTATCAGTATGTAATATCTCCCGTGTTTGGCCCGAAATGCAGGTTCACTCCCACATGCTCTCACTACGCTTTGGAGGCATTCAAAAAATATGGTGTGTTCAAAGGTTTTTGGTTAAGTGTAAAACGTATTTCAAGATGCCATCCCTGGGGTGGAAGCGGCTACGATCCCGTTCCGTAAGGCTTTCACGAAATAATCAGAAAAGATTAAATAAAAAATGATAATGTGTAAATTAATCTTTACCTTATCATGTTTTTCTACTTCAAATAATTTCTCTATCAAAAAACAACTTCTTATGCAAAAACAATTAACGGTTGCGGGCTGCATACTTTTCTCAGGTATAACCGCATTCATCGCATGCACCGGCAAAACTTCTGCTGATATCGCAGCCGATACAGGTGCTGATTCATTAATAGCTGCAAAAATGCAATACGGCGGTTTTGAAAGCCAGGCGCAATGGGGTGAACATCTCGTAAAGATTGGCGGCTGTAACGATTGTCATACACCGAAAAAAATGGGACCAAACGGCCCGGAGGACGACATGAGCCTGATGCTTTCAGGTCATCCCGCGCAACAACCTGCTGCCGCGTTTGATTCGAAAGACGCAGCAAAGAAAGGGCTTGTAGTTACTCAAACTTTCACTTCGTGGACAGGGCCGTGGGGAACTACTTATGCGGCAAACCTTACACCTGATTCAACAGGTCTCGGTATGTGGACAGAAGCGCAATTTCTAAAAGCACTAAAAGAGAAAAAATGGATGGGGCTTGATAATACAAGGCCGCTGATGCCGCCCATGTCAATGATGTCTGCAACAATAATGACCGACGATGAGTTGAAAGCGATTTTCGCTTATCTTAAATCAATTCCGCCAATTAAAAATGTGCAACCTGCTGCTATGCTACTTCCTCCTCCCGGCACAACAAAGTAATGATGTAGACTGAAGATTTTTTAAAGAGGAATTATGCGTTCCTCTTTTTTATTTTCTTTAATAACCTGCACTATTGTGAACGCGCTGCCTGCATTAAAGAAACTATATCGCTTTACTATACACAGGTTGCGCGGATATATTTTCTCTTCTCAGGTAATGCAGATCAAAAGCGCTGCAAATATTCCTGATAAAATTCCTGCCCTTACTTTTTACTGTTAATCCCTTTTCATTCCATTCAACAAGATCGTCTGATGCCAATTTTTCCAGTTCCGGAAAAGTGTATTGTTGTAACAAGTGAAAATATTGCGGCCGAAAATTTGTTTTACCCATACAGCTGATATCAAGAATATATTTCCGGAAAATGCTGTCTTCATCATTTAAATAGTATCCTTTTACAACCGCCAGTTCATTTTTGCCTATGGATTGATAATAATTGTGCAGCAGCTTATCATTTTGTGCGAAGGCATCACCTGTATCGCTGATCGCGGAAACGCCGAGCCCGACAAGCATTTTTGTTTTCTGCGTTGTATAGCCCATAAAATTCCGGTGCAGTTCTCCGTTTATCCATGCTTTGTATAATTTATCTTCAGGCAAGGCGAAGTGATCCATGCCTATATCATGATAACCATTGGCAAGAAAAATTCCTTTGCCTGTTGTATAAAGCGCTAATTTTTTTTCAGCGGCCGGAAGATCATTTTCATCAAAAAGCCGTTGTGCTTTACTCGTCCATGGAACATGCGCATAACTGTAAAAGGCAATGCGGTCAGGCTGCAGGGAAATACATTGTTCCACTGTTCGCTGCATACTTTCAACGGTTTGTAAAGGCAGGCCATAAATAAGATCAAAATTCACCGATTCAAAACCGTACTTTCTTGCAGCTTCTGTTCCTCTTTGCACATTTTCAAAAGGCTGAATACGGTTGATTATTCTTTGCACGTTTTCATCCGTATCCTGAACGCCAAAGCTTATTCTTTTAAAACCTGATTCACGCAACGTTTTTAAATGTTCTTCTGTAGTGTTGTTGGGATGGCCTTCAATGCTGAACTCATGCTCTGCATGAATGATGGATGCATTGAAAATACCCTGTAATAGTTTAGTCAAATTTTCGGGTGAAAAAAAAGTGGGCGTTCCTCCGCCAAGATGCAGTTCATGGATAACCGGCGGTTCACTCATCAATTCACGATATAGTTGCCATTCTTTTAATACCGCTGCAATGTATATTTCTTCTACGCTGTGGTTGGTTGTTATTTTTTTATTACAGCCGCAGTAAGTACATAGCGATTCGCAAAAAGGTAAATGAATATACAGGCTGATGCCGGCATCTTTATTTTCTTCAAAGCTTTCTTTAAACGCGTTGAGCCAACCTGTTTTATCTTCAAATGGATACCACGAAGGAACCGTGGGATAACTTGTATACCGTGGGATGGGTAAGTTGTATTTGTTGAGTAGGTCGTTCATGTTTTGAATTGTTCAAAACTATGATTGAATACACGCTAATAATTAACCGCAATCATGTAAAAAGATGATTGTCGTCACTGCTTTAATGTTTTTTAACCGGTGAATTTTCATAACCCTTTCGTCGCTGCAGCGCGCTATTGTATTGTTTGATCTCCTCTTTTGTTTCTGCTTTTACTTCGGGGACAGATGTGGGTTTTGCATTTTCATCCAACGCAACAAATGTGAACCATGCTTCGCACAGCAGTATTTGCTTTTGCGTTCTGATGTTTACCACAAATGCCTGCACAAATATTTCCATTGACGAAGTAAAGGCTCTTGTTATTTTAGCTTGTACATTAACGATGTCTCCCAGCTTTGCAGGCAGTTTAAAATTTACACGGTCAATAGAAGCGGTAACGCAGATCTTTTCTGCATGCATTTGAGCCGATATTGCTGCTGCCATATCCATCCATTGCACCAGTTGCCCACCCTTTAATATTCCCATCGGGTTGGTATCATTGGGGCAAACCACTTCTGTTCGTATGGTTTCAGATTCGGATGGTGTCTTGTGTTTTGATTGTCGCATAAATAATTATTCAAAAGAAAACATTTCTTCCCCGTAACAATAGGGCAGTCAAAATGCATACTAGCGCTAACTTCTCTCCTCCCACACCTGCACCAAATTCACCAACACTTCAACAGCCTTTTCCATATCCTTTACGCCTATCCATTCATGCCTGCTATGTATAGCGTGCATGCCTGTAAAAAGATTAGGGCAAGGCAAACCCATAAAACTTAAACGGCTTCCGTCTGTTCCTCCGCGTATAGGTTCATTCACAACCTTTAAACCGGCACGTTTATAGGCTTCTTCAGCATAGGCAACAACCTGCGGATGATGCTCCAAAATTTCTTTCATGTTGCGGTACTGTTCCGTTACTTTAAATTCCATTGTTGCTTTGCGATGATGTTGCAAAACTTCTTCTGCAATCGTTTGCAATCGTTCTTCATGCTTTGCAAGATTGGCTGTTTCAAAATCACGTACGATAAAATCAATCGTTGCTTTTTCTGCAATACCATTTATGGCAACAGGATGCACAAAGCCTTCACGCTTTTGTGTTGTTTCAGGATTCCATTCTTTCGTTGGTAACGCTGCAACAATTGCAGATGCGATCTTAATTGCATTCACCATTTTATCTTTTGCATAACCGGGATGTGCAATAACACCATGCACAGTAATGCGTACACCATCTGCACTGAATGTTTCGTCTTCCAAAGTGCCTGCTTCTCCTCCGTCTAATGTGTAAGCAAAATCTGCATTGAGTTTTTGCAAGTCAACTTTTGCTGTGCCTTTGCCCACTTCTTCATCAGGCGTAAACAAAATTTTTATTGCACCGTGTTTTATTTCAGGATGTGTAACAAGATAATTTGCCATGTCCATAATAATGGCAACCCCGCTTTTATCATCGGCACCCAACAGCGTTAAACCACTTGCAGTGATGATGCCGCTGCCGATATGTTCTTTGAGATAAGAATAATCTTTGGTACTAATGACCTGTGTTGTATCATCGGGTAGTTGAATATCTTTCCCGTCATAATTTTTATGAAGGATGGGTTTTACATCGGTGCCGCTGCAATCAGGCGCTGTATCAACATGACTGCAAAAACAAACAACAGGAACATCTTTATCTGTGTTTGACGGAATAGTTGCATACACATAACCGTACTCATCTGCATGTGCGTCGTTCAAACCAATCTCATTTAATTCGCCGGCGAGACGGTCGCTTAAACTTTTTTGTTTCTCAGTTGTTGGATGCGTATCGCTTGTCGGGTCACTTTGTGTATCTATTGTTACATACCGCATAAATCTCTCTGTAACAGTATGATGATAACCTTGGATCATTGAATAATTTTATTCAACAAATAAACAGCTTATATAAATTATTTCGGAACAAATAATTTTATGCTTAATTTTCAATAACCAAAACAATGTCATATGAAATTATTTATTGGTTCTTTGGTTGGTGGCATCATCATTTTTGTATGCCAGTTTCTTTCATGGACGGTACTTAACCTCCATTATCCGGCACAACAATACACACCGAAACAAGACAGCATTTTAAGTTACATGAACAGTCAGTTTGATTCGAGTGGCGGGTATATCATGCCCAATTTGCCAAAAGGTTCTTCTACCGAAGAAATGAATAAATTAGATGCATCAGCTCAAGGGAAACCGTGGGTTCAGATACAATATCATACGAGCTATCATGCAAGTATGCCAATGAACATGTTCAGGAATTTTGTTGCCAATTTCTTTATGGTATTATTCTTTTGCTGGATAATATCAGGCTACACCTCAAATAGTGCAGGCAAAACTTTTCTTGCAGCTTTACTCGTTGGCCTGATTATCTTCTTCCATGCAAGCTATACGGAACATATTTGGTATGAAACCTTTGACCTTACCGGTCACCTGATTGATTACCTTGTAAGCTGGGGATTAACAGGCATCTGGCTTGGCTGGTGGCTGAACAGGAAGAAAGTTTAATGGTTACTGGTCACACAGATAAAGACTATTCAACGAGCTCCCAAATAAAGCTGTTATCATTAGTAGCGCTATTCGATCTTAAGATCAAGGCGCAACTGCTGTTCACCACAATAGTACAACAGCTTAATGAAGGTGAACGAAAGAAATGGGCTGTATATCATTTCTTTTTTGATTTTTCTTTGGTTACTTTCTTTGCATCAGGGCAAAGAAAGTAACAACTTACGGCATTATAATCAGAGGGCTCTTGCCTTTTACATCTACCAGCTCAATATCAAAGATAAGTTCATGCCCTGCCAGCGGATGATTGGCGTCCAGTGTAACAGTGTCATCGGTAATATTAGTAATTACAACAGGTAATTCCTGCCCGTTCTCACTATTCATATTTAAAGTCATTCCAACTTCAGGTTGTATATCGGGAGGAAAATTACTTCTTGGAAATTCGATCACCATTTCTTCATTGCGTGCACCATAGGCATCTTCAGGCGCAATAGAAATCGTTTTTTTATCACCCACCGACATGCCTGTAACGCCCTCATCAAAACCGCGTATCACCATACCGCTGCCCACTTCAAATTCAAGTGGCTGGCGGCCTTCGCTGCTGTCAAAAGTAGATCCGTCATTCAGGCGTCCGTGATAATGCACTTTTACTTTGTCACCTTTCTTTGCTTGTTCGCTCATAACTTATTTTTTTGAACCAGATAATATTGCCCAATTATTGTGCTAATTTATCTGGGGGCGACAAATGTAGACTATTAATAATAGGTATAGAGAATTTATCTGTTAACTTGTTCCTTCTCCGGCCTGTAACTGTTGCGTATCAGCAATCTCAAATTTTGATCGTATGTAAAATACTTATATAGCCAGTTAATAAATATCTGCAGCTTATTTTTTACGCCGAGGATCAGCATTAAATGCAAGCTCATCCATATTAGCCATGCCAGCCATCCGCCCAAATGAATTTTTGGTTTTGGAATATCAACAACTGCAAGATTTCTTCCTACTGTTGCCATAGTTCCTTTATCGTGATACTCAAATTCTTTTTGTAAATGTTTATTGCCATCAACCTGGCGAATTAAATTGGTAGCAAGATTTTTTCCCTGGTTGATAGCAACATTCGCCAGTTGCGGATGACCATGCGGGAACTTCGCCGTTTCCATATAAGCAATATCGCCGATGGCATAAATATTTTCTGTACCGATAACTTTATTGTAGCGATCAACTTTTATTCTATTACCTTTTACAACAAGAGAGGCATCAATTCCATTCGGCACATTTCCTTTTACGCCTGCAGCCCAAAGCAATGTTTTTGTTTTGATCATTTCTCCATTTGATAATGTAGCAGTTGTTCCGTCATAATCTTTTACAACCGTTTTTGTTTTTACAGTTACACCAAGCTCATTTAAATATTTACAACTTTGTTCACTGCTCTTTTCGCTCATGGCGCCAAGTGTTTCAGGGCTGCCTTCAACCAATATTATTTTCATTTTCGAAAAATCAAGCTCGGGATAATCTTTGGGTAAAATGTACTTACGCATTTCGGCAATTGCTCCGCTTAGTTCAACACCTGTTGGTCCTCCGCCCACCACTAAAACTGTCATTCTTTCCTGTAAGGCTTCATCAGTTTCGGCGATCAATGCGTGTTCAAAATTTTCTATGATGTGATGGCGCAACGCAAGTGCTTCGGCTGTTGATTTCATCGGGAAAGCATTCTCTTTCATTTTTTCATTGCCGAAAAAATTTGTATCTGCACCGGTTGCAATTACCAAAACATCATAATTGAATTCACCAATATCAGTCACGATCTTGTTTTCATTTGCTTTTATATCCTGCAAAGCTGTTATGCGTAAATGCACATTTTTTGCTTTTTGAAATATTTTACGCAGCGGGAATGAGATGTTACTTGCATCAAGGCCTGCGGTCGCTACCTGGTAAAATAAAGGTTGAAATTGGTGATAATTGTTTTTATCAATTAGCAACAGTTCAATATTTTTTTTATTAACAAGCGATCTTGCAAGTTTTAAGCCTGCAAATCCGCAGCCGATGATAATTACCCGCATTTCTTAATTTTTTTCGATTGCAAATGTCACACAGAATATCAAGATAAATCCTGTTGCATAAACATCAATTGTTCTTAATTCGTCAATTTTCATGCTTGAATTCTTTTTAAGACATTATGGCTTTGTATCTTTCGCACATAAAATCAGAATATGATACACCGCCGGAGATTGCTGCAAATTGGAACATTCGGAATTGGATCGATGATGTCACCCAAACTCTTTGCCTCAAACAAAAAAATAAATGGCAAAAAGCCGTTGGTAATTTCTACCTGGGATGCAGGCATTAATGCCAATAAAGCCGCATGGGAAATATTAAAAAAGAACGGTCGTGCCCTTGATGCAGTTGAAGCAGGTGTGATGGTAACAGAAGCAGAGAAGGTAAATTGTTGCGTTGGATTAAATGCCTATCCCGATCGTGACGGACATGTTACACTTGACGCTTCAATTATGGATGAATTTGGCAATGCAGGTGGCGTTGCTTTTTTGGAAAGGATAAAGCATCCCATTTCTGTAGCAAGGCGTGTTATGGAAAAAACGCCTCATGTATTGCTTGCTGGTATTGGAGCGCAACAATTCGCAGTTGAACAAGGATTTCCGCTTGAGGAAGATAAGCTAAGCGATGAAGCAAAAAAAGCTTATGATGAATGGCTGAAAAAATCAGAATATAAACCGGTAATAAATGTTGAAAATACTAAAGGCCAAAACGCTTTTATGAAACCTGTAAAAAATCAATTTCCTAATCATGATACTATTGGAATGATAGCGATTGATGCAAACGGAAATTTAAGCGGAAGTTGTACTACAAGCGGGCTTGCTTTTAAAATGCGTGGCCGGGTTGGCGATTCACCCATCATTGGTGCAGGTTTATATGTAGACAATGAAGTTGGTGCTGCAGTGTCAACAGGTGTTGGAGAGGAGGTAATGAAAATCTGCGGTACACATGCGGTTGTTGAAGCAATGCGCCATGGTGCTGCGCCGGAAGATGCATGTAAGTTTGCAGTTGAAAGAATTATCAAACGCAACACTGCAGAAAAAATAAAAGATATACAGGTAGCATTTATAGCTATTGACAAACAAGGGAACTGGGGCGCTTATGCCATACAGCCTGGATTTAATTATGCGCTTTGCTATGCCGATGATTACAATCAATTAATTGATTCAAAGCATGTATTATAACTATGCTTCTTGAAGTTGCTGTTTTTAATATTCAATCAGCATTGATTGCCGCGCATGCAGGCGCAGGCAGAATTGAATTATGTGAAAATCCTGCTGACGGCGGAACCACACCATCGTACGGAACATTGAAAACAATAAGAGAAAAAATTTTTATACCCGTATTTCCGATTATTCGTGCAAGAGGTGGAGATTTTTTTTATTCAGATGATGAATTCGCGGTAATGCAAAAAGATGTTTTGTTATGCAAACAATTAGGGTTTGAAGGAGTAGTAATCGGGATGTTGAATAAAGATGCAACGGTAGATAAAGAAATAACAAAACGTTTGGTTGAATTAGCTTATCCATTAGATGTAACATTTCATCGTGCTTTTGACAGAACCAAAGATGCATATCAATCATTAGAAGATATTATTGAATGTGGTTGTCAACGCATACTCACCAGCGGGCAAATGCCTAATGCGTTTGAAGGGAAAAAACTGATAAAAAAATTAATTGAACAGGCAGATGACAGGATCATTATTATGCCGGGAAGCGGGGTGAGGAGTAATAATATAAAAGAGCTTGCTGATTTTACGGGTGCAACGGAATTGCATTCATCAGCGAGAAAAAATATTCAATCCGAAATGGAGTTTGTAAATAAAGGCATGAATGAAAATTTGCAAAACATTTCTGTTAATGCAGAAGAGGTTGAAGCAATGAAATCTGCAATAAATTAAGATCTAAAATTTTTGGGTAGTGAGCATAAAAAAATGGCTCCTTGAAGAACCATTCATTTTTAGTCGGGTGGACTGGATTCGAACCAGCGACCCCTTGCACCCCATGCAAATACGCTACCGGACTGCGCCACCACCCGAGGGTTGCAAATGTAAAAGCCTTTTTATAAAATTCAGTTTATATTTGCCAAATTTTGCCGCTTTACATGAAGATATTACTGCAGCAGGTTACGATTGCAGATCCAAATTCTCCACACAACGGAAACACAAAAGATATTTTAATTGTCAATGGAATTATCAAAGCAATTGATAACGATTTGCGTGACGATTCTGCACAGGTATTTAAAATAGACAATGCAGTTGTAACACCAGGATGGATTGATATTTTTACGCATGCCTGCGACCCCGGTTACGAATACAGGGAAACACTGGAAACTTGTGCTGAGGCTGCCGCTGCCGGCGGTTTTACCGGCGTGTTTACTTTGCCCGACACTAATCCTGTTGTTGATAACAAAACGCAGGTTGAATACATCAAACAAAAATCTGAAAACCTTAAGATCCATTTTTATCCTTTAGGAAGCATATCTAAAAAAAGAGAAGGCAAAGAGCTTGCTGAAATGTACGACATGCAGCAAAGCGGTGCTGTTGGTTTTACCGATGGTTTGCAACCGGTACAACATGCGGGTTTATTTTTAAAAGCACTGCAATATGTAAAAACATTCAATGGCGTTCTTATACAAATTCCGCAGGATAAAAGTATCAATGCTTCCGGTTTAATGAATGAAGGAATTGTTTCAACAAGATTGGGTTTACAGGGTATTCCGGCAATTGCTGAAGAACTGATAATAGCGAGAGATATAGAATTGGTTGAATACACAAATTCGGCTTTGCACTTCACCGGCGTTTCAACGGAAAGATCAGTTCAATTAATTAAAGCAGCAAAACAAAGGGGATTAAATATTACGTGTTCTGTAACGCCGTATCATTTATTTTTTTGTGATGAAGACCTGCAGTCTTACGATACTAATCTTAAGGTAAATCCACCTTTGCGTAATCGCAATGATATGATGGCTTTGAGAAAAGCTGTTATGAACGGTGATATTGATTGCATTACATCACATCATCTGCCGCAGGATTGGGATAGTAAAACCTGCGAGTTTGAATATGCAAAACCGGGAATGATCGGGTTGCAAACATCTTATGCTGCAGTACAAACAGTATTGCCTGAATTATCCTTTCAACAAATTGCTAACTTGTTTTCTTTACATTCAAGAAAGATATTTGGTTTAAAAGAGATTAAAATTCAAGAAGGAAATTTCGCAGAACTAACATTATTCACCAGGAATGATTTTGTGTTAAGCAAAGACCAAATAAAAAGCAAGTCGCAAAACTCCGCCTTTATAAATGTTCCTTTGCGTGGAAAAGTTGAAGGGATCGTTTTAAAAGGAAACTTAATTTTAAACAACTAAAAAAACTATTTATGGAAACAAAAGTTACTTCACCACAAATTAAAGGGTTGATCATTTCTTTAATAATAATTGTTTACAGTGTTGCGGGACATTTGTTAAACATTTACCTGGAATCATGGTTTGGCTGGATTGGTGCAGCTATCTTGCTGGTGGGTGTTATTTGGAGTACAACTGTTTACGGAACTCAAAGGAATAATAACGTAACCTTTGGAAATTTGTTCGGGCACGGATTTAAAGTTACAGCAGTTGTTATTTGTATAACGATTGTATTTACTGCTTTATCGGTATATGTTTTGTTCCCAAATACAATAGATGAAATTGTGCAATATCAAACTGAAAAAGCAATTCAGTCAGGTAAGATGACAAGTGAACAATTGCAACAGGCTTTACCAATGATGAAGAAGTTTACACCAATCGGTCTTTTTGCCGGCGCTATAATTTTTGATGCAATTATAGGTGCTCTTGCAGCTTTAATCGGCGCTGCTGTCACAAAAAAACAACCACAAGACCCATTCGGAAATCAAGCAATTAGTCACTAAATGGATCTGTCAATTGTAATCCCGTTATTTAATGAAGAAGAATCGCTGCCTGAGTTATGCGACTGGATAGTTCGTGTAGTAAATGCAAATAACTATTCTTATGAAATAATTATGGTGGATGATGGCAGCACCGACGACAGTTGGTGTGTAATTGAAAAGATCAGTGCAAACAATCCAAACATAAAAAGTATAAAGTTTCAACGCAATTACGGTAAATCTGCTGCACTGAATGAAGGCTTTAAAGCTGCTCAAGGCAATGTTGTAATTACAATGGACGCAGATATGCAGGATTCGCCGGATGAAATTCCTGAACTGTACCGAATGATCGCAGAAGACAAATATGATCTTGTGAGCGGCTGGAAGAAAAAACGATACGATAACAAACTCACCAAAAATCTACCGTCAAAAATATTTAATGCAGCAGCAAGAAAAATATCGAAAATAAAATTGCACGATTTTAATTGCGGCTTGAAAGCTTACAGAAAAAAAGTAGTGAAGAGCATTGAAGTGTATGGTGAAATGCACCGCAATATTCCTGTGCTTGCAAAATGGGCCGGCTTCCGAAAAATTGGCGAAAAGGTTGTTGAACACAGGCCAAGAAAATACGGCGTTACAAAATTTGGATGGGAAAGATTTATCAACGGCTTTCTTGATCTTTCCACGTTAACTTTTGTGGGCCGTTTCAGTAAAAGACCCATGCATTTTTTTGGGTTGTACGGAACTATTTTTTTTATAATCGGTTTGCTCAGCAGTGCTTATCTTATCATCGAAAAGCTGATACATAGTAATTACGGGCTTACCAACAGGCCAATTTTTTATATAGCACTTGCAGTTATGATAATGGGTATGCAATTATTTCTTGCAGGTTTTATTGCCGAGTTAATTGTGCGTAATGCAGCAGATCGCAATAATTATCTTATTGAAAAAAAGGCAAACTTTAATTAAATTATTTCTTGCTTTTTGAAAACAGCCACGACATCAATCCCGGTTCGTTAAACGCATTTATCCAGCTATTGTGATAAACACCTTTATATTCAGAGTATTTTACATCAGCTTTTTCTTTAACCAGCCTCCTGTAAAAATCGCGGGAAAAACTCACCGGTAAAATATCATCTTTATTGCCATGAAAAAGCCAGAGCGATACCTTGCCTGCAAAACGTTTGGTTGTTGATGTATTACCTGCTCCGCAAATAGACAAAGCTGCTGCAAATGTATCAGGATACCGCGCTATCAGATCCAAAACACCCATAGCGCCCTGCGATAAACCCGCAATGTAAATGCGTTTTGCATTTATATAATGCAAACCCGCTAAAGAATCGATCAGCGACATTAGTGCTGCAGAAATGTTCGTCGGCTGTTTATTAAAAGGGAAGAAAATATCTTTTAGTGCACCTGTTGCTGAATCTTTTGTTGTTTCAAAATAGGCCCATACATCATATATCGGGCATTGCGGAAAGATTACGATGGCGGGAAAACTGTCCCTGATATTTTCACGTAAAAAATATTTACCACCTATTTCGAGTTGAATTTGATTATCACTTCCCTTTTCATAAGCACCATGAAGAAAGATGAGCAAAGGATAACTGGATGTACTGTCGAACTTTTCCGGCATCAGCATGCGATAAGGCAGGATGGCTTTTGAAGTATAATACGTTTCGGTTTTATAAAGATCAAGGTGCTGGGCAACAGAAAAATCATATATAAATGAAACTATAAGTGCTAACAGGATCTTCATAACAAAACAAGGATGTGTTATTTTAAATGTATCATTAATAATTTCACTTAAGTAATTTACTTGATGAAAGGTTGGCAATTGTAATTCCCAGTTTATAAAACATAGTTTTACTTTGTCGCAAAGCGGTTACAAAAATTATTATCGTGTCACGATGGTCTATGAATGAAAGAAATATCATTATAATCGGTTCCGCATATCCGTTGCGCGGTGGCGGCCTTGCAACTTTTAATGAAAGGCTTGCAAGAGAATTTCAACATGCAAATGATACAGTGACTATTTACACCTTTTCCCTGCAGTATCCGTCATTTCTTTTTCCCGGCACTTCACAATATTCACCCGAACCGGCACCTGCTGATCTGAATATAAAAGTGTGCATCAATTCAATTAATCCTTTTAACTGGATGAAAGTTGGCAACGAATTAAAAAGATTAAAGCCAGATATTATTGTTGTGCGATACTGGCTTCCCTTAATGGCGCCTTGCCTCGGAACCATCTTGAGACTTGTGAAGAAAAACCGTCATACAAAGATCATCTGCATTGCCGATAACGTTTTGCCGCATGAAAAGCGTTTTGCAGATAAGCAGTTCACGGCATACTTCATAAAACCTGTAGATGCATTTATTACGCTTAGTGAAAAAGTATTGAACGACCTGAGGCAGTTCACAAATAAACCTGCATTGAAATTGGTGCATCCACTGTATGATAATTTCGGTGATAAACTGGATAAATCAGAAGCAAGAAAACATTTAGGATTAAATGTTGATGACAGGATCATTTTATTCTTTGGTTTTATAAGAGAGTATAAAGGCCTTGATATTTTACTGGAAGCAATGGCCTTACTTAAAAACCAAAAAACAAGTTCCAAATTCCAAATTCCCAAATTACTTATAGCAGGAGAGTATTATAGAGACAGAAAATTATATGACGATATTATTGAAAAAAATCAATTGCAGCAGTATATTATTTTGCGTACAAACTTCATTGCAGATAGTGAAGTAAAATATTATTTAAGTGCTACAGATTTTGTAATTCAACCTTACAGAAGTGCCACACAGAGCGGTGTTACACCTCTGGCCTATCATTTTGAAAAACCAATGCTTGTAACAAATGTTGGAGGATTGCCTGACCTGGTTCCCGATGGAAAAGTTGGTGTAATAGCTGAGCCAAATGCAGAAAGTATTGCCAGGAATATTCAAAAGCTTTATGAGCTTGGCGAAGAATATTTTCTGCCGCACCTGCATGAAGAAAAAAAGAAATATAGTTGGAGCGTTTTAGCTGATGCAATTAAGCAGCTTGCCTGTTAAAAGTCAAATTACCTGATGTTTGATCATTTTATTTTTACATCACCTAATAATTTAATATTTTAGAGTAACGGTTTTGCTAACTTTTGATTTCTTTCTTCTTTTGATTTTTTTGCCGTAAAACCATTCGTACATGTCGAAAGCATCAATTAATAATCATTATTAATTTAAAACGAATTTTATGTCAGTTTGGGGACCACTACAACAACGGTATGAAACGCCTCAGCCGAGAAAAATGCTTGCATTAGACGGCGGCGGAATAAGAGGTGTGCTTACACTTGAAATTCTACTGGAACTTGAAACGCAATTAAGAACTGCATTAAATGCAGGTGATAATTTCAGGCTTAGCGATTTTTTTGATTATATCGGCGGCACAAGTACCGGTGCAATAATAGCAGCGGGCCTGTCGCTTGGAAAATCAGCGCAGGAAATGCTTGATTTTTATGAACAGAAAGGTGAAGCCATGTTTGATAAAGCATTTCTCTTAAACAAGGTAAAATATTTTTATAATGAAGGGCCGTTGATGAAAGAGCTAAAGAACACATTTGGCAGTGGTGATCTTGATCTGCAGTCGGGCGTTTTTAAAACATTGTTACTTGTCGTCACCATGAATCGCTCAACAGATTCACCGTGGCCGATCAGCAATAATCCTTTGGCAAAGTACAACGGCGCAGACAGGAAAGATTGTAATCTTCGTATTCCTTTATACCAGCTTGTAAGAGCCAGTACTGCAGCACCTGCATATTTTCGTCCTGAAACTTTGCAATGGGATCCAACCAACCCGGAAAAAACATTTGTATTTGTTGATGGAGGTGTTACGCCGTATAATAATCCTGCCTTTCTTATGTATAGAATGGCTACACAAAAAGGATATAATCTTAACTGGAAAACAGGAGAAAAAGATCTGTTGATCGTTTCTGCCGGAACAGGTTCTGCACCAAGTCCCGGTGTGTATGACAACTTACTTGTTACTTTGAAAGATCTTCCTAACAATCTAATGTATGCGATGCAGGTTGACCAGGATATTAATTGCCGTACGGTTGGCCGCTGCGTTTTTGGTGCTCCGATTGACCGCGAATTAGGAGACATGATTCCATTAGATGCGAATGGAAAGCCCTTAAGCCTCGACAATGATGCAAACAAACATTTTACTTATGCAAGGTATAATGCTGATTTGAGCGAAGAAGGTTTACAGCGTGCCGGGCTTGCCCATATAGACAGTGACCATGTACGTGAAATGGATTCAGTAAAATATATACCGCAATTACGCGAAGTGGGAAGAACGGTTGGAAAACAACAAATAAACGTAATGGCGCATTTTAAAAACTTCATTCAATAACCAATACCCGGTGAAGCATTATATAGTATTTACGGGACACATGATCGATTCAAAAGAAAGACAGATTCCAAGATTCCCGGCATATAAAGAAGAAAGTGCAACGCAATATATCCGCCAGCTTTTATCAGAACAAAAAGAAAAAATAAATATTCCGTTAGAAGGTATTGCAAGCGGTGCTTGTGGCGGTGATATTATTTTTCATGAGCTGTGTTCCAAATTAAACATTCCTTCGGAAATATTTCTTCCGGTTCCGCCTGCAGAATTCAAAAAGAAATCAGTGTCGTTTGCAGGTGATGATTGGGATGAACGATTTGACAACCTGGTAAAAAAGTTACGCGTTCATTTACTGCCGGATGAATATAGAAATAATTTAAGCAAAAACATGTATGAACTGACCAATGAATGGATGTTGAAAACAGCACTTTCAAACGGAGGTGAAAACATGAGCCTGGTTGCTTTGTGGAACGGAGACAAAGGTGATGGAAAAGGCGGAACACAACACATGATCAATATTGCGAAGAAGGCAGGCGCAGCAGTAAACATCATTGACATAAACAATGTATAAGCATGCTCATCCTTTCCACTTTGCATCAATCGTCAAACTTTCCTGCATACGAAACTTTACCATTTTTGTAATTAACGGTAAGGGTAGTAATTTATCTATCGGGAATTGAACAGAGCCTTCAGCGGTTTTGTATTTTGCCAGGCTTTTAGCGAATGCCGATATTGCCGATGGGGTTGGATAAAAGCCAATATGATTTTTAAACACAGCCCATGTAACTAATATTCTTTTATAAGAATAAGCAGGCATGCTCCATTTTAAACCTTCTGTTGCACCAGGTGCAGCTGCGCAAATGCATTCATGAAGCCGGCGTAATTTATCCTGTACTTCTCCGGGAGCTGCGGCAATGTATTCTTCGATCGTTAAAGGCTTTGTTTTTTTAGAGAGCATTTTCTTAAGTATTACGCTATTATCAATCTTTCACTCGCACATACTTTTCAATGTTGATTCTGTTCACGCCAATACTATCAATCTTTTCAATGCCTTGTTGTGTAAGCGTATCGTTTTGTATAGTGATGGTAAAATTAAAATCGTTGCCTTCCCATTCGCGGCTGTCGCAATATTCAAGATGCTCGGTGTAAGCGCTGTCATTCAATTCATATTTTCCGCCGCCTGACGAATAAAATTTAGTTGAATCTTTTCCTTTGTTAAGATCATGGGCTAAAAAAGCGAAATGATCAGCATTGATAATCTTAATAAAAGATTTTCCTGTTGTGTAATCTGTAACAGTAGTGTCATTTTTTTCAATTAGTGTTCCTGTGAGTAATTTCCATGTTCCTTCAATTGGCAGCGATGTCGGCTTTACTTCCGCTTGCTGAGTATTGTTGCAGGCAAATAATGTAATTGAAACGATGGCTAAGCAGACAAAAATTTTCATTTGTAGAGTTTTGACATAAATGTTTGCGCTAAAGATAATAAATGGTATTATTAAAAACCGTTTCAAATATTATGTATATAGAAATAAAAAAACCATCTGGTTGCAGATGGTTAAATCAAAGCAAATAATTTCTCCTATGCTCTTTTCTTTCCAAGGAAAGTTCCGTCTGGAGCAAACTTTGCTTTATAACGCACACCATGTTGTGTGAACTCAGCCTGGTACACAATTGAACCATGTTCTTTTTCAACCTGCCACTGAACATTCTTCGCATTTGGAAACATTGTGTTGAATGTTGACATAACCGCAGCAGGAACCTGTGATGCAGGTATGTGTTGTCCGCCGCCTGATTTTAACATTACAATAGAAGTTGCTTTTGCATTGGCAGCATTGAAAGCTGAAATTGAGCCGAGCAGTAAAACTGCAAAAAGAATCTTTTTCATAGTTTTTTTATTTGAGTTGTTAATAATGACTCAAAGATGTAATGATATCCTTCTTATAAAAACTCAAACAGGTTGAACAGGAAGTTTTGTATGCTGAGTAAGTGTTGTTGAACATTAAACAAAATACGCTGCACTTTTTGTTGACTAATTCCTTTGTGTAATTTGATAAATCAAATTTTTTATCACTATAAGCTACCGCTAAACATTTTCATGAGCCAACATATTTGATAGTATATTTTATTTGTGTATGATGTGCCGGCTAAGACGACTGATATTATTTGCTTTTACTTTATTTTTTGTGACGCAAACGTTTTGCAAAACACCTGTTGACAGCATCAGTGTATCTGTAACGGTTGTGAATGAACAAAAACAACCATTGGGTTCAGCAGTGATAAGTTTATTTCGTGCAGATGATCAAACGCTCATCAAAACAGAACTGACAGATGATAAAGGCCAGGCACTGTTAAAAAATATTCCAAAAGAAAATTATTACTGCATTACAACTTACACAGGTTATAATAACGACACAACAAAATTGTTTGCAGAACAAACTACATCAAAGGATGTAAACATTGTTTTACAGCCTGCAGAAAATTTCCTGAAAACCGCAACTGTATCAACACACAAAAATTTTATAGAACATCAGCAGGGAAAAGTTATAGTGAACGTTGATGCATCGCCAACCAATGCAGGAACAACCGTTTTAGATGTGCTGGAAAAATCGCCGGGTGTTACGGTTGACAGGAATGGTGTTATAAGTTTAAAAGCAAAGCAGGGTGTTTTGGTTATGATGGATGGAAAACAAACTTATTTATCGGGAACTGATCTTATCAACCTACTAAGCAGCATGAGCTCTTTACAGGTTGATCAAATTGAATTGATAACAAACCCGCCTGCGCAATTTGATGCAACTGGTAATGCAGGCATCATCAATATCAAAACAAAAAAGAGTAAGCAAAAAGGTTTTAATGGCACAGTTACCACCGCTTACAGCCAGGGTCGATTTCCAAAAAGCAATAACAGTATTGTTTTAAATTATCGCAATGGCAGGTTCAATAGTTTTTTTACCTACAGTTATAATTTCAATAAGTATTACAGCGACCTGTATGCGTTGCGCAAATATTCAAATGATGCAGGTAACATCACAGCAACACTGGACCAGCCAACTTATTTTACAGGAACGAGCCGTAACAACACCATAAAAACAGGCGTTGATTTTTTTGCTTCATCGAAAACAACATTTGGTGTTGGCTTTAATGGAATTTTTGCAAAACGCAACGGCGGCTCTGATGCAACGGCAACATGGTTAGACAGTGACAGTAATATTGATTCAAGCGTGCAAACAACAAGCACTACCGATTATAAAATCACAAACCCGGCTTTTAATTTTAATTTCAAACATTCTATTGATAAAAGACAAGATATCAGCGCAGACATTGACTTGCTGCATTATAACATTGGCAACAATCAATATTTTATCGATACGTTGCTTATCGACAATGGCTATACAGATGCTTCAAAAGGCGATATACCCTCAACGCTAAAAATATTAACGGCAAAAGCAGATTATAGTTTGCAATTAGATAAAGAAGGAAAATTGGAGGCAGGCTGGAAATCGTCACATATCAACACAGACAATCTCGCGACATACGAATTTTTTAATGGTGAAGAATGGCTGCCTGATTACGGCAAAAGCAATCATTTTTTATACACCGAAAACATACATGCGGGTTATGTAAATGCGCAACAACAATTGAATAATATCAGTGTACAATTTGGTTTAAGATATGAGAACACGCATTATGAAGCGAACCAGTTAGGCAATGCACAACGCAAAGATTCTTCTTTCAGCAGGCACTATGATGATTTCTTTCCTTCAGGTTCTGTAACATGGCAGGCAGACTCTTCTAATGGTTTTACATTCACTGCAGGCAGGCGTATTGACCGTCCTCCGTTTCAAAGTTTAAACCCGTTTGTGTTTATTGTAAACAAGTACACGTATGAAACGGGCAATCCCTATTTTAAACCGCAGTATAGCTGGAATCTTGAATTGTCGCACCAATACAAAAGTTTCCTTACTACAACACTTTCATACAGCATCATCAAAGACTATTTTTCTCAATTATTTCTCACAGACAGTACCGGCATTTTATATTACTCACAAGGCAATGTGGGCAAAGCATATATCGTAGGCTTATCTGTGAGTGCACAGGTATCTCCGTTTAAATGGTGGAGCTTTAATGGTGATGCAGTGTTGAATTATAAAAAGCTGAAAGGTTATGTGTGGAACGATTATCAATCATCCATTATACAATTCAATATTAGCGTCAATAATATTTTTACCATCAATGAAAACTATACTGCTGAGCTCTCCGGTTTTTATACAGGCCCTGCCCGCAACGACCTGCAGGAAAAATTATTACCAACAGGACAATTGAATGCAGGTATATCAAAAAGCATTTTAAAAAAGAAAGGCTCATTGAAATTAAGTGTGCGTGATATTTTTCATACCAACGTGATGGAAGGCAATACTGATTTTGAACATGCCGATGAATATTTTATCATTCGCCGCGACTCAAGGGTTTTTACTATTGCATTTACCTGGCATTTTGGAAAACCATTAAAAACAATGAGGCATAATGGGGGCGCTGAAGATGAGATTGAAAGAGCGAATGGGTAATTTTTTAAGCTGAATATATATTTGAAGCGAGCTCTGCTTTAAATTTAGGATTTATGATTAACAAGGCTGTTGCATATTGTTATCTCAGGAAATTAGTGTAGATAGTATAGATTGGTTCTTGGTTTTTACTCTTCTGTGTTAATATTGTATGCTAACTGGCTTGAGGTACTTGCATTTAAAATTCGTTCCTGAAAGCGGTTGTAAAAACTATGTCTATCAAAAAATTTATTGCTTTTAGGCTTGCGGTTTGCAATAAATTGTTTCTTATCAAGCAGTAGTATATAAAAGATTCAATATTTTAAAACTGTCAGTTAAAGTCAGTTAAATTGTAAGTAACAGCAAATAAAAAATGGCCGAAACTCTATCGCCGTTGAGCTCAGCCATTTCAGTAAGTGCCCACGAAAGGAATCGAACCTTCACTCCCTTGCGAGAACCAGATTTTGAGTCTGGCGCGTCTACCAATTCCGCCACATGGGCCTTAAAAAGGAGTGCAATGTTACATTGCTAAATCAATTTTGCCAAACACTATTGGCAACATTTCTTTTTTGGAAAGAAAAAGTTTTTGATCCACTTCAATATTCGTTTCACAATTACCATACAACTGCAAATGTACTATAGCCCTTAAAGATGATGTGTTAAGAAGTTGCCGCCGAAAAATAATTTCCGCTTTCAAAAATTTGTAATGTATTTTTTACACATATTTGCTTAAACGATTGTTATGTCTGCAGCCACATCGGTTCAAACGAATTCATCTGCCACAGTACCAAAACCTAAACTGAATTTTTCCCAGATATTCAATATGAGTTTTGGATTTCTTGGAATCCAGTTTGGATTCGCTTTACAAAACAGTAATGCAAGCGGCATACTCAGAAATTATGGCGCGGATGTAGATAAGCTCTCCTGGTTTTGGCTCGTGGCGCCTGTCGTTGGTATCATTGTTCAGCCAATTGTTGGGCACTATAGCGATAGAACATGGAACCGCCTTGGGAGAAGAAAACCGTATTTTCTTGCAGGAGCAATTTTATCGTCGATTGCATTAACCATGTTGCCTAATGCAGGATTGCTTGCCAGTATCGGTTCACTTGTTTTAATTGGTGTTTGTTTTCTTGCTATAATGGATGCGTGCATTAATCTTGCAATGGAACCTTTTCGCGCTTTGGTTGCGGACAATTTGCCTGATTCGCAACGTACGCTTGGCTTTTCCATTCAAACATCTTTAATTGGTGCCGGTGCCATTATTGGTTCTATATTGCCGTATGCATTGCATAATTGGTTTGGTGTTTCAAATGTTGCGCCGGAAGGTTCGGTTGCTCCCAACACAAAGCTTGCATTTTACATGGGTGCTGCCGTTTTTTTTCTGTCTATTTTATGGACCATCGTCAGCACAAAAGAATATCCGCCGGCAGCATATGAAAAATATCACGGCAAATCTGAAGATTCCCATGCAGGGCTTGCGAATATTTTTCATGACCTGAAAAAGATGCCTAAAACAATGAAGCAACTTGGGCTTGTACAATTCTTCAGTTGGTTTGCTTTATTTGGTATGTGGGTTTTTACAACAGACAGCATAGCCACACATATTTTCGGTTTGCCTATAACTGACAAAAGTTCGCAAACTTATCATGATGCACAAGATTGGACCGGTGTTATTTTCGGTGTATATAATGGCGTATCTGCTGTGTATGCTTTATTGCTTCCGGCAATAGCACAAAAATTAGGGCGCAAAAAAACACACAGTGTAAATCTTATCATTGGCGGCATTGGCTTGATATCAATATTTTTCGCGCCTAACAAAGAATTTTTAATTTTTTCGATGGTGTGTGTAGGTATTGCATGGGCAAGTATTTTAGCGATGCCTTATGTAATTCTTGCGGGTTCCATACCTGCCGGGAAGATGGGTATTTACATGGGAATATTTAATTTTTTCATCACCATTCCTCAAATTATTAATGGCATTGTTGGAAGCCCGCTTGTAGAACATGTTTACAATAATCAGCCTGTTTATGCATTGGTGCTTGCTGGAATTTTTATGATTTGTGCTGCGGTAAGCGTTGTATACGTGTATGATCCGGGCTCAATTAAAATTAAACAGGAAGTTGTTCCTCCGTTTGCAGAGGTGTAAACTTGTATCTGACATTAATAATCTAAAATTTAAGACGTGATAAAAAAACTTTTTGCTTTTTTAATTTTTGTTTCTCTAAGTGTTGTTCTGAACGCACAGAATGCTGACATATATCCAACACATTGGTGGATTGGAATGAAAAATTCTAATCTTCAATTGATGCTTCATGGTGATCATATCGCTGATAAAATCCCTCCGGTGAAATTAAGCGAGCTTGCCGTAAAGATTGCAGATGGTGTTACACTTGCAAATGTTGAAAGGGTTGAAAATCCAAACTATATCTTTATTGATCTGAGACTTGATAAAGATATAAGACCTGGAGTGCGCACTTTCAATTTTGGATCCGGCAGCAAACGCTTCAGCTTCAACTATGAATTTAAAGAAAGAAGAAAAGGTAACGGCACTTCGTATGCACAAGGCGTTACCTCATCGGATCTTATCTATCTCATCATGCCTGATCGTTTCAGCAACGGCGATCCTTCCAATGATAAATTCAGTGATATGAGAGATACCATGTCTGACAGAACCAATCCTTTCCTTCGTCATGGTGGAGACTTGCAGGGCATCACCAATCATCTTGACTATTTTAATGATCTTGGTATAACTGCACTGTGGCTTACGCCTGTTATTGAAAACGATATGCCGTTAACAAACGAAAACGGAACGCAACGTAGTACCTATCACGGTTATGCTTTTACTGATCAGTATAAAGTAGACAAGCGTTTTGGAGGGAACGAAGCCTATAAACAAATGATTGATGCTGCACATACAAAGCATTTAAAAGTTATACAGGATGCCGTGTACAATCATTTTGGCGATCACCATTTTTTATTCCTTGATCCACCGTCGAAAGACTTTTTCAATCAATGGCCAAGCTATACCAATACAACTTACAGGGACCAGCCGGTGGTTGACCCTTACGCATCAAAAAAAGATTATGACCTTTCTGAAAAAGGCTGGTTCACCACGTTTATGCCTGATGTAAACCAGGATAATCCTTTTATGGCAAATTTTTTAATTCAGTATGCCATCTGGGCTGTTGAAGAATTTGGAATCGATGGTTGGCGTGTTGATACTTATTTCTATAGCGACCGTAATTTTTTAAACAATGTAAATAAAGCTTTATATATCGAGTTTCCTAAGATCACCATTTTTGGAGAGAACACTATGCAGTCTGTAATGGAACAGGCTTACTATACCGAGAACAACATCAACACAGATTGGAAAAGCAATTTACAGGGAACGATAGATTTTCAGTGGGAAGGTGGTGCACACGCAACATTAACGGACGAGATTGGATGGGCTAATGGTGCAACGAAACTGTACAACGTTTTGGTGCAGGACAGGTTATATAAAGATCCTTTGCGCAACGAAATAATTTTAGATAACCACGACCAGGACCGCTTTTATTCTGTGATCGGTGAGGATTATAGTAAGTATAAACAAGGCATTACTTTGTTGCTTACGCATCGCGGTATTCCTCAGTTATATTATGGTACTGAAATCCTGATGAAGAATAAAAAAGATCCTACGGATGCAGAAGTGAGAAAAGATTTTCCGGGCGGTTGGCCGGGCGATGCGCAAAATAAATTTTTAGAAACCGGAAGAACATCGCAGGAAAATGATGCATACAATTTTGTAAAAACGCTGGCACATTTCAGGATGAATTCATCTGCATTAACAACAGGAAAATTTATGCAGTATGTACCTGCAAATGGTTTGTATGTTTATTTCAGGTATGATGATAAACAAACGGTAATGTGCATGCTCAATACAAGCGATAAGGAACTGGCACTTAAATTTTCAGATTACGACGAGCGGACTGCAGGCTTTACAAAAGCAACTGACATCATCAGCAACACATCTTATCAAACAACTTCGGATGTGAATATTGCTGCACACGGATGTTTGGTGATGGAGTTGAAAAAGTAGCGGAAGTTATTTTTTCTCAATTTCTAAAACATACATCGGTGAAAGAAATAACGATCTGTTTCCTAAAATTTTCATGAACAGATTCATTAAATATTTTAGAGGATCAAGCAATTTGTTTTTTGAATAGCTGTGGTACACATTGGTTATTTCAATATTCAGATCATTGCTCTTTATAAATGTTTTTAACTCATCTATGTTAATCAAATGTTCCGCCCAATTGCCTGTGTAAGGATCGCATGTGTTTGTTGAATGAACAGGCTTGTATTGTATATTGCCTGTTTGTAAAAAACCGTCCACAACTTTTTCAATATCGGTTTTTATCAATCCACGGGTTGCTTTTGCAAGTAAGTTGATTTCTTTGTTTTTTAAATTTTCAAACTTTGAAGCAATAATTTTTTTTCTTTCTTCAAGAAAGGAAGTGTTTAAATCTGATTCTTTCCATCCATCATATTTTGTAAAGCCTTTATTTTCTGCCTGCACTTGAATTTTTTTTAATCGCCGGTTGATAAATGGATTTTTTGAATTAGCACTTGTCATAAACAATAAACTGAATTGATCATCTATTTTAGTGATCGTTTTAATCCAAAGCCTCCAATCGTAAATATGTTCAAGCACATCAAAAGAACAAATTAAGTCAGGTTTAAGCCTTAAAGAATTAATAGTTGTTACGAATTGATCAATGTCTCCGTATATAAAATAGTCTATGTTAATGTGGATGATACCCGCAATTATTTTTGCATCGTTTACTGAAACCGGATAAATGTCATCATAAATAACGGTTTTGAATCCAACCTCTTTTGCCAGGTATGATAAAATACCGCATCCTCCGCCATAATCCACAAACACACTTTCCGAAACAGGTTTGGGCAACTTGTCAATTGCCTTCGTTAATAGCTGTTTGTAGAAATGCATGAAATAATCATAGTTGTCAATATATTTCGAAAGATATTTTTTGTTGTAAGCAGAAATATCAAGCGAGCTAAGATTTAGCGCCTTCAATTTTATACGAAGTTTTCTGATGCTATTCTCAACAAGGTTGACAGCATGCATCTCCATAGATTTTACGAGAGTTTAAGCCGTGCTCCACGAAGCCTTCATACTTCGCTGCGTATCAGACTTGAATTAAATTTCAATCTTCGTTTCTCTTTTTATTGCCGTTATGTATAACAACAAGCCAAGCAATACAAATGCAATTACGCCGACTACGTCATACCATCCTTTAAGGAAATTGTGCATTGAAGGTTCAAGATTTATCGTTTCCAGTTTCGCAGCGATCTTATCACTGCCGGCAATTAATAATGCAACAATAACACCGGCTAACGCGCCGCCGGCAACCAATCCTGTTGCAAATAAATTGCCTTTGCCCAAATCATCTTCTGCCACAATTTGTCCCTGGCGTTTTTTACGCCAGTTAACAAAACCGCGAATAGCGCCGCCACAAAATATTGGTAACGTTGTGCTCAGTGGAAGATAAGCCCCAACGGCAAAGCTTAAAGAATTCACACCACATAATTCCATTACAACAGCTAGTGCCACGCCGACAAAAACAAATTGCCAATCCAGATTGAATGATAAAATGCCCTTTATCAACGTTGCCATTAATGTTGCCTGTGGCCCGGGAAATTTGTCTGTACCAATGGCATGCGTATAGCCTTGTGCAACCATGTCGGCCGTTGGTTTGTCCAAAATTTTTATTGTAAGGCCAATCACCAGTGAAGAAACGATTGCGCCAATAAATAACGCTATCTGTTGATTACGTGGTGTTGCGCCAACTAAAAAACCTGTTTTCAAATCTTGTGATGTTGCGCCGGCATTTGCAGCAGCAATACATATCATTCCGCCAACAACAAGCACCATTGGTTCAAACGTTTTACCACTCCATCCAATACCAATAAAAACCAAACATGTGCTCATGATGGTTGCTATCGTCATACCGCTTATAGGATTATTGGTTGAACCGATTATACCTACAATGCGCGAAGAGACAGTAACGAAAAAAGCGCCGAATATCACCACCATTAATCCAAGCAGCAATTTGCTAAAAACAGTATTACCCGGGATCATAGGAATGAAGGCCATCAGCACAATCAAAGCAATGCTGCCAAACAAAACTACTTTAAGGTTAAGGTCTCTTTCAGTTCTTAATGTTGAATGTGCTTCTGTTCTGTTTTTTATTGAACCGATACTTTCTTTAAATGATGAAATGATAGTTGGGATTGTTTTCATTAATGTAATAAAACCGCCTGCCGCAACCGCACCGGCACCAATCTGCCTTATATAGGCATGATAAATTGCAGAAGGCGTATCATCAAATAAATGCGTTATCGGATTCCATCCGTCAGGTCCGCCGGCTGTATTGATGTCCTGTAAATAGCCAAGCTTAATAAGTTGTGTTGCAATTGAAGTTTGATCGTGAATTAACGTTGCCAATAACGGATTAAATACTAACCAGCTTAATACACCACCTGCCACTAAAGTACCTGCAATGCGCGGACCGATGATATACCCAACACCTAAATATTCAGGAGTGATTTCTCCGCTTACCTGTGCTGCAGGAAAATATTTATTGGTGAGTTTTGTTGTGTATGATGGAGTTTCAGAAATGATGTGCAGTACTTTTTGCAGGAATGCATACAACATCGCAACGCCTAAACCAATGAATGCAGTCTTTGCGATGTCGCCACCTTTCTCGCCTGCTTTTAAAACAGATGCACAGGCCGTGCCTTCGGGATAAGGCAGTGTTGCATGTTCTTTTACGATTAATGAACGGCGCAGAGGAATCATCATTAATGTTCCTAACAAACCACCGAAGATTGCAAGAATTAAAATGGTAACATAGTTGAAAAAGTTTGCGCCAACACTTTGCCCGTTCACCATTGATAAAAACAAAAAACCAGGCAAGGTAAATGCAACACCGCTTGCAATACTTTCACTTGCAGATCCCGCGGTTTGAATAATATTGTTTTCGAGAATAGTTGTCTTTAATAATTTTCTTCCAATGGTGATTGCAATAACAGCAATGGGAATAGATGCACTAACTGTCAATCCCGCTTTTAATGCGAGGTAAACATTTGCAGCCCCGAATAAACAACCCATGATGCAACCCATCACTACCGACTTAATTGTAAATTCTTTCATCTGTGTTTCCGGCGAAACAAATGGCTTGAATGAATTTGGTTCGTGCATACTTAATTAATTAGAAATTAAAAATAAAAAAGCGATGTATATACACCGCTCTGAATATGAAATGAAAATAGTTTAATCATCACTTGCCGCTGCTTCAACCACCACTTTATTTAATTTTTTGGTTAATGGTAATAATAAGAAGCAGGCAACAATTGCAGCAACTGCGCTTATCGCAAAGAATACTGCTTTGTTATCAAACTTATCCCAGAAGCCTGCAAGAATACCGGAAATTTTTCCGCCCAGGGACGTTGTAATAAACCAGCCGCCCATCATTAATGCAGTAAATCTTCGTGGGGCAACTTTTGATGTAAGGGATAATCCAACGGGACTTACAAATAATTCACTGATGGTAAAAACGCCGTAGCTGCTGAATATCCACCAGCTTGAAACTTTGTTTAAATAAATGTTGGTCGACAAGCATGCAACCACCATTACAACTGAAGATAAGCCGGCAATTAACGTTCCCCATGCAAATTTGCTTGGCGTCGAAAGTTCTTTTCCTCTTGCCTTCATCCAACCAAAAAAAGCAACAATGACAGGCGTTAGCACAATTATCCAAAATGGATTGATGGATTGGTAAATTTCTGTGGATATCAATTTTAAATCTTGCCCTTCCGGTGGATATTTATCTTTTGGTAAGTTTTGAAAATAGAGATCGGTGCCTTGCTTTGTCATCACTTTTCCTTTATCATCTGCAACAGCCCGAAACTGCTGATCAACCACAGGTACTTCAGTTGGCTTTGTATTCACAGTTTCCAAAAATCCAAATGGTTTTAATGCAGGCTGAACAACTTTTGGCGCTTCACGGTCTGTATATGTTTGAGCCCAGATGGTTAATGCTGTAGAATTTTGATTGTATATATTCCAGAAGATGATTGAAACACCAAACAAAATTAATAATGTACTGATGCGTTTTCTTTCAAAGCCTTTAGCGCGGTACAATAAACTGAAATAAAAAATAATAACAGGTACACAAGCAAATATGAATGCATCATTGGAATCAGAACCTAAAATGTTTCCGGGAATAAACCAGCCAATAAGACCGGCAATGATAGCGGGTAAAAAAACACTTGTAAATATTTTTGAAAGCGGCATATCACCTTCCTGCGCCGGTTTAATCACGTCCGCATATTTTACATCTTTTAACCCAAATGCAAGCCAAATCATACTTATTACCATTCCAAACCCTGCAGCAGAAAATGCCCAGCCCCATGTATAATTATTACGCAGGTATGCAGCAACAAAATTGCACACAAAGGCACCTATGTTTATACCCATATAAAAGATGTTATAAGCAATATCTTTTTTAGGTTTTAAGTCCGGGCGATTATAAATATTACCAAGCAGCGTACTGATATTTGGTTTAAAGAAACCGTTGCCAATAATAGCAGAAGCCAATCCCAAATACATTACAACATCACTTCCATTTAAGGCAATTAAAAAATATCCAAGTGCCAATAATGTTCCACCTAAAAAAATGGATTTGGTATAACCCAAATATCTGTCTGCTATTAATCCCCCGATAAAAGGCGTTAGATAAATCAGTGCAACGTAGGTACCAACAATACTTACTGCCGCAGCATTATCTAATCCTCTACCACCATGACCCACCGTATCAGTTAAATACAATAAAAAAATTCCAACCATTAAATAGTAGCCAAAACGTTCCCACATTTCAGTAAAAAATAAAACATATAAACCACGGGGATGCTTGCCCTGAGCAGCGATTGGTTGAGCCATATTATTATTTTTCGTTAGAGTATTTGAAGATCAATGACGGCTCAAAATAAGGAGAAATTCCAATAAACAGATTTCTAATTAAATCAAAAAATAATAAAGCTGTTTCATTTTGTGAAGCAGCTTTATTAAACTACAGTTTTCTGTCTGTATTAAATATTATAATCTCACCTGCTGATGATGAAATTGTTTTTTGCTTTATCAACCCCATTGCTTATTTCAACATAATAAACGCCTGGTAAAGCATTTGGCAAATTGAGATAATAACTGTTATCACCTTTAATGGCGTAGGTTTCTTTTACATACACCGGCAATCCTGTTTTATTGAAAACAGATATGTATATTTTCCCTCCAGCGTCAGTATTGTATTTTGCAGTTATATTACCAACAGATGGATTGGGTGAAACTGAAACACGGCTTGTTATGATATTCGAAGATGCTGCTAAGCTTTCGCCATTATCAAATGTAGCCGTTGCATAATCTGGTTTGCCATTTTTCCACGCAACAGGATAGCGTGAACACTGGCCATTAATTGCGTCGTTAACACCAACAGGATAGCAATACGGTTCGGAATAAATCCCGTAAGGATCAAAAAAGTACCAATGGTTATCGGTTGAGTCTCTGTAGGCATAAAAAATATGTAAGTGTGTATTTGGATTTGTTGTTGATTTACCGGTACAACCACAACCGCCTGGACCGGTACTTCCTGACCATCCTATTACCTGGCCGGCACTGACAGTTGTGTTTAGCAAATTCATATTGATCTTTTGAGATTCCATGCCCCAATTCGCTGCATAAGGATTGCGTTGTGTTTTGTCCGCAGGACATCCTGTGTGATTAAGATAATATTTGTAATTAGTTTTAGTATATATGCCATGTTCACTGTCATCATGAAGAGTGGGTACGGTTAAACTCCATGCTGCATCGCAATCATGTGCCGGCCCGTTTTGAAGATGCATATAGATGGTGCGATAAACATCTTTTTTAGTGCCTACATTATGGCTAATGATCATTGTATTGCCAGACCAATTATCCCATCCTATATAAATTACTTTACCTGCTGCCGCTGCGCATACCTGGAAAGTTGTAAAATCATTATGATAATAATCAATTGCATGATGCCAGGTGCCATTACTATACCTCCATCCATTATGCCCCATCAAGTTTGCAGCATCTTTAAATGGTAATGTAAAGATCTTATCTTTTGCACCAAACACTGCGGAGTTGCGCAAATAATAATTGCTGCCTATTTGCAAGTTTGGCCAGCTATATTCAACATAATCACCAACAATTGGTATTGAACATGTGCCGGGTTTTCCCTCACAATGATATTTGCCTGTTTTAATATGATAATTGTATGTATCTCTTCCGTCAGTTGTAAGATCATCAGGCATCAATGCATGATTAAGACAGGATGCGTCGCAAGTGGTTTCATATGTTTCAAGATTTATTAAACGAAGATTGCCGGCACCTAATTCTGCCCATTTGGATGTTGTGCTTTCCCAATCTGTTCCATCCCACAAAGCATAAGCATCTGTACCGCCGCGCCAAACGCCAAGATAAAGCCGCTTGTTATTTTGCAGATAACTGCTTACGTTTATAAGCCGCAAGTTCTGTGCACCAAGCTCTTGCCACTTTGCAGTAAAATCTTTCCATGTAAGTCCATTGTATAAGGCATACCCGTCCGTGCCACCACGCCAAACACCTGTATATAATCTTATGCCGTTTTCCAGGTAGCTTGCCACGTCAATTAAGCGCAAGCTTTGGCTTCCTAATGTTTGCCATTTGGCTACAAAATCATTCCAGTTTAAGCCTCCGTATAAGGCATAGCCGTCTTTGCCGGCCCGCCAAACCCCAATATAAACACGTGTTCTTCCAGACATGTATGTTTCAATATCAATAAGGCGTAAGTTTTGCTTTGCAAGGGTTTGCCATTGCGTTACAAAATCGTTCCAGTTAAGACCATTGTATAAGGCATACCCGTCTGTACCTGCCCGCCACACGCCGTTGTAATATCTTGTTGTGCCTACTGTGTACGTTGATATATCAACGAGCCGTAAGTTCTGGCTTCCAAGCGCTTGCCATTTGGCTACAAAATCATTCCAGGTGAGACCACCATATAATGCATATCCATCAGTACCGGCCCGCCAAACTCCCGTATATAGATTCTGTGCTGATAATTTAGAGATCAGCAGGCATGCAAAAATTATTTGCAGCAATTGTAGTTTTAATTTCATGTTCTTCATGTTTAGATAACAAAATTATTTTCATTACCAGGTGGCAACAATCCCGAATATGAGGGAGAATCATATCTACAATACAGGTTTTTAATAAAAGCGTTTATTTTATGGTAGAATTGAATGAAAAAGCTAATGTGCTTAAGATTTACAATACTGATTTCTATTTTTCATCTACACATACACGCGACACATGCACAGGACGCGGATAAGATAAAAGTATTGCGATATGATTTGTCAGTTGCAAAAGATGACACATCAAAAGTAAACGCACTAACCCAGCTTGGCTGGGAGTATCATAATATTAATACAGACTCTGCCATTTATTATGTAAAAGCTGCATTATCAGTTGCAGAAAAAGCTAAAGCTCCAAAACAAATAGCAACATCGAAATTTTATTTAGGACGCCTGTATTACAACAAAAGCTACGACAGTGCCGCTTTAAAAAGCTTTGATGATGCACTGGCTATACATGAGGAGCTTCATAACATCAGCGGCATGGCAAGTGTGCACATGTATAAAGGATACGTGTATTTTCATTTAAACAAAACTGCAGATGTGCTAAAAGAGTTTTTGCTTTCACTAAAATTTGCGGAACAATCAGGCGATAAAAAAATCATGTCTGATGCGTTGTATTGTGTAGGAGATTATTACCTGCATAATAAAGCCCCCGATTCTGTTACTGCTACAAAGGCAAAAGATTATTTTTTAAAAGCGCTTAATATTGATAAAGAACTCAACCTGGAAAGAAATATCGCTTCAGATTATCAGTACCTGGGCAATTGTTATTTATACCTGATGAATTATAGTGAAGCTGAAAAAAATCTCAGGCTAAGCCTTTCTCTTTTCCAAAAATTAAATGACGATTTTCATGTGGCTACCGCGTATAGTTACCTGGCTAATATTTATAGTGCAAAAGAAGAACCTGATGCGAGTATAGAGAATTATCAGAAGGCAGATGAAATATTTGAAAGACTGGGCGCAAATTTAGAAGCGGCTGATGGGGCCGACAATATAGCAACAGAATTTTTCAGGAAAAAAGATTATCATAATGCACTAATTGCTGCGGAGCATGGGCTTGTACTTGCACAAAAGGCAAACGCAATAACGCAAAAATTTTATTTATACACATCGCTGGCAAAAATCTCAGGCGCATTAAAAGATTTTGAAGAAGCATATAATTATCAATTAAAGGCAACCGCTTTAAAAGATTCTATTAACGAAAACGAAGAGCGCGATAAATTAAATGAGCTGCAAACAAAATATGAAACAGATGAAAAGGACAAGGCTATCAAATTATTGAATACGCAGGCAAAACTTGATAAAGAACAAATTTCAAGACAACATATCGTAGCCTTATTTTCCGTTGTGAGCATTGTGTTAGTGGCGATATTATCAGCGGTATTCGTTAACCGCAATCGCATAAAACAACAATTGAAAGAAGTAAAGGTGCGTAATCAACTCGCTGCAGATCTGCATGACGAAGTGGGCAGTTCTTTAAGCAGCATTTTGTTGTTGAGTAAAATGGCAGCAATGCAAAAAAATATTGATAATGCTTCAATGCTTGAAAAAATTTCGGGTAATACAAAAGAGGTGATTGATAAAATGAGTGATATAGTTTGGATGATGAATCCAAAGTATGATGAAGGAGAGAGCCTTCGTGAAAAACTGGAACAATTTGTTTCAAGAATAAAAGATGTTGCCTCGTTCAGTGTTCATCTTGAAATTGACGGAACGGTGGATGCAATCATGTTTACTATGGAAATGCGAAAAGCCATTTTTCTCATAGTGAAGGAAGCGACAAATAATGCAATAAAATACGCAAACGCGTCAAAGTTTTTTATACACCTAAAAATAAATGAAAAAAATCTTGAACTGGTTATTACCGATGATGGAAAGGGTTTCAATACAAATGAAACGGAAACCGGCAATGGCCTTGGTACAATGGCTTTGCGCACAAAAAACATAAAAGGAAATTTTGAACTTCAGTCAGCCGCCGGTAAAGGAACGCAGATAAAAATTATAATTCCAATCCCCCATTTTCGGGAGAAAGTAAAACACTGAGAATACAGAACTTTGCAAGATGATGAGCAGTGCCACTAAAATTTCAGTAGTTGTTTTTGAGGACAATAAGCATTTGCGTGAATCGCTGCAGTTGCTCATCTCTTCATCAAAGGATTTTGAATGCATTGGCGCCTTTGCGGATACACGCAATGTGGTGGTAAATATCAGCAGGTTAATGCCGGATATCATTATTACAGATATTGAGATGCCCGTGATGAATGGCATCGAAGCCACGAGATTGATCAAAAGTAAATTCCCGGAAGCGCTTATCTTAATCCTGACCGTATTTGATGACAGCGAAAGAATTTTTCAATCTCTGCAGGCAGGTGGCAACGGCTATCTTTTAAAAAATGCTTCACCCGAAGATATCTTAAATGCATTGATGGAAGTGTATAACGGTGGTTCTGCACTGTCGCCCGCTGTTACAAGAAAAGTGATACAATTTTTTCAGAATAATACAACGGCAGAAAACGATTATCATCTAACCCAAAAGGAGAAAGAATTATTGCAGCATCTTGTGCACGGAATGAGTTATAAGATGATTGCTGATGCCATGCTTATATCTTTTGAAACGGTGAAATCGCATATTAAAAACGTTTATAAAAAACTTCACGTAAACAGTAATTCAGAAGCAGTGGCAAAAGCAATCAGGCATAAAATAGTGTGAGGATCTTATTGAAAAATTACTATCTGCATTGCTTAATAGCCAGAATTTCAAAACAGTGGGTTTGACAGCAATAAAAGGTAAGTAAAATTATTATAAGCAAAAACCTAAGCCTGTTATCAGCAAAAAAATTGAGCGGAATCATTTTTATAAAGCAGATAAATGATTTAATTGCAGAAATCAGAAACTTGAAAAGATGAAAACGGCAAAAGAAATCATTTGGCAAAAAAAGGCACCCCATAATTTCATTAGCGGAGACGCTTTAGTGTTAGATGCTTTGAAGCAATTGAACGACCTGGATTTAAGTTACCTTATCGTAAAAAATGCAGATGATGTTGTCGGAATTTTTAGTGAAAGAGACTATGCGCGGAAAGTGATTTTACAAGGCAGGAGCAGTGATAAAACAACGGTAATGGAGGTGATGACAACTGAGCTGCCTGAGGTTTCATTAGAAGATTCTGTACAAAAATGCATGAACATTCTTGCAGAGCACGGAAGGCGTTATATACTTGTTACCAACAATAAAAAGTTTGAAGGCGTTATCACCATTCATGATTTATTAAGAGAAGTGTTGTTACATGGCGAACGAGTATTTGATAATAAGATCACAAGTACTTTAATTGATATAAACGAAAGCCCTCCCAAGGTTTATTGAGCAGCCTGGCCATTGAAATCTTTACAAATAAAACATTGCAATCGCAGTTCCCGCCTAATCATTAAATAAAAACCTTTTACTTCGCCGCATTAACAAAAACAAATGAACATCCTCGTATTAGGCAGCGGCGGGCGTGAACATGCACTTGCATGGAAGATTGTACAAAGCAAACATTGTGACCAATTATTTATTGCACCGGGCAATGCTGGCACTTTACAGTTTGGAAAAAATATAAATATTGGCGTGAATGATTTTAATGCGGTCAGAAGGTTTGCATTGGAGAATACTGTAGAGATGATTGTTGTTGGCCCTGAAGAACCGCTCGTAAAAGGTGTATACGATTTCTTTAAAAATGATGATGCAACCTTTCCAGCACAGTGGGATCCGAAGCTTGGAATTCACGTGACTTGAAGTCGCGGC
>JADMIO011331792.1_pt1 | contig 89325 bp, 74 predicted proteins | sample 8958161 | NCBI WGS metagenome assembly JADMIO01 (sample SAMN16585339, study PRJNA669376) | soil metagenome | isolation source: Crop rotation soil | place: USA: Cullars Rotation, Alabama | collected 2011
GCCGCGACTTCAAGTCACGTGAATTCCAAGCTTCGGATCCCACTGTGCTGGAAAGGAGCGATTGCCCGCAACGAAGCAGGTTGAGACATGGACGAGGGCCGGACGTTTCATGCGGCGCGCGAAGGCGATGACGTTTTGTGTTCCTACTACATTCGTGCGCAGTCCGCTCTCGAGCGTGGGATTGAAAGTGACGTTGCCGGCGGAGTTGATGATGACGTCGACGTCATCGGCGATGGCTTGTGCTTCTTCTTCGGAATAGCCGAAGTTTGTCTCGGCGATATCGCCGCCTCTAACGATCACCTTGTCGTTAACGAAACCTTCGAGCGCGCTGCCATAACGATCGCGCAGCGGATCGAACGGAGGCGCAGTGATGATGTTGTTCCAAAAACGGTTCTCCGACTCCTCCTGCGAACGCGCGCGCACCGTGAGGTAGATCTTGCCGATGTTCGGGAAGCGATAAAGCAGCATGCTCAGCGTTACCTTGCCGAGAAAGCCCGTACTTCCGATCAGGAAGATCTTTCGGTCTTTGTAGATTTCAGTTGGTGATAACTTCATTTACAACCTTCCGGTTGGTCGTCTCCCTGGAGTGCGGTAACTTGTTACCGCTTTGGTATAGGTCTCGTACCAAAGCGCCAACAAGTTGGCGCACTCCAAGGTGGCGTCCTATTCCATGTCGGCGATTCCGATCATCGGCTGATGCAGCATCGTGATCTCCGCGGAATTGCCCATGTAACTGCGCGCCATCGCAATGGCTTCAGTCAAATTGTCTGCACGTTCCCAACCAAGAATCCCTGGCACGTGCGCATTCTCAGCGCCCGCGGCGATTACATGACCCACGTGCTGCCGGCCATTCTCGCCCCAGTACCACATGAAGAACGGGTGCGCACCGTGATACGCGTTGCCCCGACGGTACATCTCGATGTAGCTAGGATTGTTCGCAAACTCGCGCTCGTATTTCTCACGCAACGTGAACGCATCGCGCGTCTCGGGCAACAAGCGATTGAAAAACTCGATGTAGCTCGGGTGAAAGTTGTGATCGAAATCGTCGTAGCACGGATGGTGCAGAATCAACGTGCCACCTTTCTTCAACAACGGCTTGTTGCGATAGAAGTTGAAGTGATAACCAAGCGCCATCACCTGGACCAGCAGCGGATTCAAGATCGAGTAAACGTTGTACGGTGAAATATCCGGAATGCCCGTGATCAGAATGTCTGCCTGCCCGCGGATCGGAATCAAATACTGCTCCATTCCCTTGGCGATGATCTTCTCGTGAACCAGATCCGTCTTGCCCGCATAACACGCGGTCATCTCGTACGCCGCCGGGCGCGAGTGCAGCAGTTTGCGACGCGCCGGACGCGGCAACTTGCTCATCGTGTAGCGCATGGCTTCGAACTTCATGCGATCGAAGGCGCTGAAGTCGTCTTCGTTACGCAGCAGGAAATCCATGTCCGCGCCGTACATGCGATTGTTGATTGCGGTTTCGATGTGGAAAACGTTGAGCGTATCGTCGACGATCTTCCCGAGACGTATCACCTTGTGATTCAACGCAGAGCGCGCTGGATCCATGTAACTGTCAGAATCGCGAATCGTCTGCGGATCGTGATGCGCGCGCAGCGACTCGTAATCGCAAAGTCCGACCGCAACTGACTTGTGACCGCCATCCATCGGCACGAAATTGAGGTTGACGTAGATCAGCAGATCGCTTTCCGCACAGCGACGATTGAGGGTGAGTGGTTCTTTATGTCTTGTCTCGCCGATCTTGATGAGACCTTCGGTCCATTCGGCGTCGTGGTTGTAGTAACGATCCGGATAGTATTCTGAGAAAATTCTCGGTCCAACCATCCGTTTCATTTCCCACTCGGTCATCTTCCGGTGAAGCGAGTTCGCGATAATGATGTGGACGTCGTCGACACCGTGCCCGGCGAGCATGTCCAGTACGATCTCGAGGATCGTCTGGCGAATGTCAGGCGTGGCCATCGGCGGAAGTGGCAGGCTGATGTCGTCAACAGCGACTGTGACGCGCATTCCCGGTTCGAGTTGTGCAAACAGCGGATCGCAACCAAGTGGATGATTCAAAGCGTAACGAATGGCAGCTTCGCGATTGGGGAGACCTTTGATAGACGGGTTCGGGTAGAGCACGCGCGTTCCGATCGGGAGGTCTTCGAGGATGAAGTCTTCGCCGGAAGGCATGATGCGCGGCGCACTATCGCGATCGATGTAGATAACTGACTCGTGTGTTTTGCGTCGAAGTTGAAGTGCCATCAGGTTTATTCAGCCACGGATTTATTTCAGATTTAGTATGGGCCAGTCATGATGCAATGCCGTTTGTCGCAGACGCATGTCGGGATTCACCACGGCCGGGTGACCGACGATTGACAGCATCGGCAGGTCACTCATGCTGTCGGTGTATGCGTAAGAGTCGCTCAGACTGATTCCTTCACGTTCGGTGTATGTTCGAATCCACGAAGCCTTAGTCGCCGCGGCCATCACGGGCGGCAATAGACGTCCAGTTGCCACTCCATTCACAAACTCGAGCCGGTTAGTGACGAATTCCGTAATTCCCAGATGTTCCATGAGCGGCTTAACCGACAGATCGAGTGCGCCGGTGATGACGACCTGCCGCAATCCCAACTTCCTCGATTTGTCGATCAGTTCATAAGTGCCGGGAAAGACTGCCGGCTTGATCACGTCTTCAAACAAATCGCGGGCAAAGTAGCGCAGCCGGTCCTCGGATTGTCCCTTGTAGCGCTTGAAGTAGAGGTCATTAAAGACTTTTCGGCTATACTGGTCCGTCACCGCGAAGACTGGAAGGCTCAGAAACGTCGTCGCGCTCTTCGAGAAACTCGACCACAACCCCTGTTGGCGTTTCGCATAGAACGAGAGCGTGTGTACAAGGTTCGTGCTGACTAAAGTCCCCTCGAGATCGTAGAATGCTGCCCCAGCCAAGCTCTCCTCCAACTGTTTTTTGCGGTCTTACGGCCGAGGTCGGCCTGAATGGAAAGTCACTATACCGTATTCGAACTGTTTTGGATAACCGGAAGCAAAAGTATTACATACTGTATGCTGATTCTAGACAATCCGAGGTCAATTGATGATAAATCCTAAGAAAAGGCAGGAAATTCTGCGATCTGCGATGGTCGCTTCGGCTCTCATATCGCTGATCGTTGGCGGGATTGCGTGCAATAACGGAGCGCCGGACAGTGCGTCGAGCACGGGTGGCGCGGATGCGAAGATGGCGGCCGACAAGATTGCAGAGGCCGAACCGTTTTACGAGGCCCGCGAGGATCTGACCAGGGCGAGAACTGCAGTTACGATCCTCCGGCAGGCACATTCCGCTGATTACGGTAACTACGAGGCTGCATGGAAGCTCGCGCGGGCCGCTTTTTCTGTTGGTGACCGGACTGACAACGACTCGGAACGGGACGACATGTTTGTCGAGGGAATTCAAGCCGGCAAAGGTGCGGTACAGCTAGAGCCGAACAAACCCGAGGGTCATTTCTGGCTGGGCGCGAATTACGGTGGGAGAGCGGCGCACAGTACGCTTTCCAATCTTTCCAGTTTTCAGGACATAAAAGGCGAGATGGAAGCGGTTCTAAAGATCGATGAGAGTTATCAGGGCTACAGCGCTTACCTCGGTCTAGGGCGGCTGTACCTCCAGGCTCCAAAAGTCCTCGGCGGCGACGTCAAGAAAGCGATTGAGTACATGGAAAAGGGAGTCAAACTCAATCCCAATAACACGGTGATGCGGTTTCATTTGGCTGAAGCGTACGAAGTAGATAAGAGAAATGGCGACGCGAAGAAACAGATCGAGGCCATAAATTCCGCGACTCCCGATCCGAAGTACGTGGCGGAGCATAAACTGGCGGTTGAGAAGTCGAAGAAACTTCTAGAGAAGATTGAAAGCGAGGGGTAAATTTTTAGCCGCAGATTAACGCGGATTGGTTTTTTGTTTTATCTCTTCGAGAGTTCGCTTGTGTTGTTCGAGTTTCTGACCGGCTTCGGCGAGTTTGCCTTGCGAAGTTAGGCGTTGATAGTCCTCAAACTCCTGGATCGCACGGTTCACGAGTTGTTGTAGATCCGCCGCGGGTGTTGCTGATGGAGTCGGTTGCTGCGGAGTTTGACCCTGTTCCGGTGGCGCGACAGGTTTAGTCGCTGCTTCGCCGAACAGACTGTTCATTGCCTCATTGAAGCTTTGCCCGTAACCGAGTTTTTCCTGAGTCGCCAGAACGACGAGACGAAGCTCCGGCATCGGACTGCGCTCGGCCTGCAGATAAATCGGCTCGACGAACATCAGCGAACGCCCAATCGGTATCACGAGCAAATGCCCACGAATGACACGCGAGCCCTGTTGGTTCCAAAGCGTGAACTGTCCCGACAGCTGTGCGTTCTGATCGATGCGTGCTTCGATCTGTACTGGCCCATCAATCAATCTTGATTTCGGGAAGTTGTAGACGATCAGCTTGCCGTAGTGCTCACCGTCGCTGCGCCCGGCCATCCAGCCTATCATGTTGTTCCGGTTTGCGGGCGTGAAGGGCAGGATTATCACAAACTCATTGCTCTGCTGCTCACCCGGCAACTGCATCAACACGAAGTATGGAGCAATCGGTTCACTTACTTTTTCACCCTTTTCATTGATCCGAATGTGTTGCGCGATGCTCCACGCGTCTTCGCGTTGGAAGAACACTTTCGGATTCTGCGTGTGATAAAGACTGTAGACTTCGCCCTGAGCACGGATCAGTGTTTCGGGATAGCGAACGTGCGCGCGCAGGTCAGCAGGCATCTGGCTCGCATCCTGAAATAGATTCGGAAAAATGCGTCGATACGCAGCGAGGATCGGATCCTGGTTATCGAACACATAGAAACTTGCAGTTCCGTTATAAGCATCGATAACAACCTTGACGCTGTTGCGAATGTAGTTGAGCGTGTTACCGGCGACGTCGTGATGCGTTGAATACGGAAAGTATGACGATTCAGTAAAACCGTCGATCATCCAGAAGAGACGGCCATCGTTGGAAACTACGATGTACGCATCCTTGTCGTACGTTAGAAACGGAGCGACGCCATTAACGATGTCGCGAATGTTCCGATTGATGAGCACACGGCTGTCATTCGTGACCGCGTCTGAGAATGGCAGTCTCGAGAGATCGCCCACTCCCCATGCGAGCAACATGCGTCGCAGACGATTTCCAATCGGTATGCCGCCCGTGCCCTGATACGTCGTTGTGGCGTTTGTATCGCCCTGCGGGTAATCAAACTCCTGCTGTTTAGTCTTAACGTAGACGTAACGATCGGTGGTCTCACCAAAATAGATCTCGGGTCGTGTGACCTTTATGTCGCCCTCAACCGGCATGTTCGATAACACAAACTGCGGCAGACCTTCGGGCGTGAAACCATTCGCGCTGTTCATCGTCACGCCATAACCGTGCGTGTAGATCAAACGCTCATTTACCCAGTTGCGGGATGACGCCGGCAGCTTGTCGTCGTTGATCTCACGCGGCGCGATCATCATTTGCCGCGTCTGGCCTGACATTGCATAACGATCGACGTCGACGTCAGGAAAGTCGTAGTAAGTGCGAATGGCCTGAATCTGGCGCAGCGTGTCCTGGAGTGCGCGCCAGTCCCAGAGACGAATGTTGTCGAGACTCTGGCGATTGTTTGGGAGATCGAGTGCGGCAGTGGAGTTCTCGGCATCGAAGTCACGAAACTCTATTTGATCGAGTCCAAAACCTTTTCGCGTCCACTCGAGGTTGTAGCTGATATAAGGTGTTTCACGGTCGAGTTCGTTGGGTTTGACGATAAAACTCTGAACGTACGAAGGAACGAGAACGATACCGATTATATAAGCTGCCACGGGCAGCGCGACTGCGATCAGCAAGAGACTGAAGCGCCGCACGCTCAACGCATTAACAACCAGGACAATCGCCGCGATGATCAGAACGACGCTCACAATCAACATCGCGGGCAACGTGTAATGCGCGTCGGTGTAAGTCACTCCGGAAAAAACGGGATGGTCTTCCCAAAGAAAGGGGAAGCGCGAGAGATACGTACGCCAGCTAAGCACAAGGAGAAAGAGTGCCAGCGAGCAACAAACACCGCGAAAGGCAGCGCCGGATGACCAGCGTACGCTCGGCTTCAGCACTGTTTGCGGCAGACCCAGCAGCGAGTACGCAATCGCAGCACAAAGGATGATGAATGTTACGCCCAGCAACCAGGAGCTCACCAGATCGTAAAACGGCAACGAGAACAGGTAGAACCCGAGCGACTTTCCAAAGATTGGATCGGAGATGTTTGTAGCGGGCTGATTCCAATAGAGCGCGAACTGACGCCAGTGGTCTTTCAACTGGAAGCCAAAGATCAGTCCGAACAGCGCTGAGATTATCCAACCAAGTGGCCTGATAATTTTTGCGGGGGAGAACTGAAATGGCTGGTTGTTGAGAATGATGGTTCGCTTCTCGAAGGCTAACGCTCCGAAGAGTTTTTGAAAGAGCAGGAATGTGGCGCTCAGTAAAGCCGCAGTGAGGACGGCGGATCCGAAGAAGAGCGCGAGCTTCATTTTGAAGATGTACCAATAGATCGAGGAGTAACCGAGCGAGCCGAACCAGAGCGCCGAGATGTAGACCGAAACGATGCGTGAGAACGAGAGGAGGAGCACAACGGCCGCGACGATGATCCAGATTTTTAGACGACGCCGGCTGCGTGGTCCAACCTCGATCACTTCCGGCTCTCGGGGGCGACTGCTCATGCCGATATCTTGCCACAGATTTACACAGATACACACGGATAAGATGACTTCTTACCTTATCCGTGTAATCCGTGTTTATCCGTGGCTCGTCTTACTCGTGTATAATCGCCGGAATGCTGACCCCTGAAACAATTCTACAGGGACGTTATCGCATCGTACGCCAGCTTGGACAGGGCGGTATGGGTGCGGTTTACGAGGCTATCGACCAGCGTCTCGACACTACAGTCGCGCTCAAAGAGACGTTGTTTGCCGAGGAACGCTTGCGGAAGCAGTTCGAACGTGAGGCACGACTGCTCGCGCGTCTGCACCATCCGGCGTTGCCGCGTGTCAGCGACCATTTTTCTGAAGCCGATGGACAGTTTCTCGTGATGCAGTTTATCCCCGGCGATGATTTGTCGGAGATGATGACTCGCAAGCGGAGCGCATTTCCTGCAAACCAGGTTTTGACGTGGGCGGATCAGTTGCTCGATGCGCTTGATTTCCTGCACACGCAGGATCCGCAGATAGTTCATCGCGACATCAAACCGCAAAACTTAAAACTCACTTCGCGTGGTCAGATCATCCTGCTCGACTTCGGTTTGGCAAAAGGACAGGCGGGCGAGATCTCGCGCGTCACTACTGCCGCAAGCATCTTCGGTTACACGCCAAACTACGCGCCCTTGGAACAGATTCAGGGATTAGGAACTGACACTCGGAGCGATCTTTATTCGCTTGGCGCAACGCTCTATCACCTGATCACGAGTGTGAAGCCGCCCGATGCGTTGACTCGTGCCGCCGCGATTGTGAACGGCCAAACCGATCCGCTGTTGAAAGCGAGCGAAGTGAATTCAGCGGTAGAACCGGAGTTGGACCACGTGCTTGCGAAGGCGATGGCGCAGAATCGCGAACAGCGATACGCCACTGCCGACGAGATGCGCAAGGCTTTGCACGGCACCGAACAGGCCTCAACTGTTGTCGAACGGGGCGAAGCGCAGACCGTTTTGTTTCCGCCGCCTCCAAAGACCGTTGCTGTTCCGACGCAAACAGTCGCGACACCTCAGACAGTGTCACCAACTGGCGAGACGACTGTCGTGCGACGCAAAGAAAGTCGCCAAGCTGGACCAAGACGAGTCGTCCCGATTGCAATCTCAGCGGGGGTACTGATCCTGGTTGCGTGCGGCGCATTAGGTTTTTATGCACTGCAAAAGCGTAACGGACCTCCGGTCTCTCAAGTTACTGTTGAGAGTCCGACTCCGATTGGAGGACCAGTAAGTACGCCCACTGTTGAAGCTACGGCATCTGCGGAAACGAACGCCAACGTCGCAGCGCCAGCAACTCCGAAGAAGACAGAGAAATCTCAACGTAACGAAGAGCCAAAAAAAGAATCTACGCCTAAACCAGAACCCTCTCGTGTAGAGACGGAGACTGAAGGGCATGAAGAGCGGCAGCCGGAGGTGCCAACGCCGCCGGAGTTTGACGGGCCGAACCGTCAGCGTCGTCCTGGCGTCAGAGTCTTTCCCGGCGGCGTCTCGATACGCAATCTACCCGATGGATCACAAATAATAACTACGGCGGACGGCATGCGGGTGATGATTTCAAAAGACGGCAAGCGGACAGTTTTAAATCCAGCCCGTCCACGTCGCCAACCGCGTCCAGCGCCTGTACCATCGCCTTAACAGAATTTCTCTGCGTCGCTCGCGAGCTCGTTGTATTCAAGAAGAGGAGAAGTGAGATGAGGAAGTTGAAAACTACACGTGTATTCTTTGCGCTGCTTGCCGTTTTGATGGCTTTGGCGGTGCTCAGCCCGGCTGGTCTTGCTGATCGCGGGACAAGCGTTCCGTCAAACATCAAAATCACTCCGCCGGCGCCCACTTTCGACGACAAAGAGCGAGTCGCCGAGTTGATGCAGAGACGCGAACGCGTGGCGCAAAGCGTTGGGCCGCAGTCGTTCATGATTCTGTTCAGCACCGAGCCGCGCGTTTACGCGAACGACGTCGACTATCCTTATCGTCAGGAAAACAATCTTTACTATCTCACCAATCTAAAGCAGGAGAACGCGACACTCGTGCTGCTGCCGGGCAATACGAAGGTGCGTGAGATTCTCTTTATGCCGCGGCGAAATCCCGCGATGGAAACGTGGACCGGCCACATGTACAGCGCCGAGGAAGCGAACCAGCTTTCTGGTATCCGAGAGATCTGGCATGTGAGCGAGTTTGATCCGTTCATCAAAGCGCTGCGCAACCGGCAGCCTTATCGTCCGAAGCCGGAAAATATTTTCATGTCTGATCTTCCGAAGGACATGCCGTTAACGAACGATCACGGATACACAGCGCTATTTGACGCGGCAGCGAAAGGCGAAGCGGGACTGTTTATGTTGGTGCCTGGCCAGGGTGAGAGCCGCGAATACAAACATGAGCAGAAGTTTGCCGCCGACTGGGCGAGCACCGCATCCGGTTACAGTGTCAAGAACGCATGGCCCATCTTCACGCAAATGCGTCTTTCGAAGTCGCCGATGGAGCTGCGTCTGCTTCAGCACGCAATCGACATCAGCACCGAAGCGCACCAGCGCGCATGGGCTGCTGCAGGTGAGGCGAAGTGGGAATACGAAGTCGACGCAGTGATGGCGTACACGTTCAAGCTGCGCAATGCAGACAACTGGGGTTATCCGGATATCGTGGGCTGTGGTCCAAACGCAACCACGCTTCATTACGAAGAGTCGCAGGGTCCCGTGAAGCAGGGGGATCTATTGTTGATGGACGTCGGCGCCGAATACGATCACTACACGGCCGACATCACGCGCACGTTCCCGGTCAATGGCAAGTTCACGCCGGCGCAGGCCGCTGTCTACCAGATCGTCTACGACGCGCAGGAAGCAGTGGCAAAGGCCTCAAAGCCCGGCGCGACGTTGTCGGACGTGAATCGGGCTGGAACAGAAGTAATCAAAAACGGTCTTTTGAAACTCGGACTGATCACGGATATCAATTCACAGCAGCATCGTGTGTGGTTCATGCACGGAACGTCACACTGGTTGGGAATGAACGTTCATGACGTTGGTGGTGGAGCGAAGTTTGTTCCCGGCGCTGTATTTACCAACGAGCCCGGAATTTACGTTCGTCTCGACGCGTTGGACAACATGCCGTTTGGTTGGAAAGAGGAGGACTGGGAAAAATTCAAGACAGCAGTTCGACCGGCGTTTGAGAAGTACAAAGGTATGGGCGTGCGGATCGAAGACGACATGGTGATCACCGCCGACGGCGTCCGCTGGATGAGTGAAGCGCTGCCGCGGAAGATGAGCGATATTGAGGATTTTATCGCCAAAGCGCGCCGCCAATCGGAGTAAAACTTAGCCACAGATTACGCGGATAAAGAACGGATTTATCCGCGTCAATCGTGATTTAAGATCTGAATAATCTGCGTACCCACCCTGAGAACCACCTCAGGGCTGTTCGAAAAAAGCCGTGTTGCGGCGGTGGTTCACCCACCGCCGTCTTTGCTTCGGCAGCCAAACTCGTGAAGAACTGCGCGGCCATCATCTTCGCAGTCCCCTGAATCATCCGTTGGCCCACGCTCGCGATCGTTCCGCCAACCTGAACGTCAGCCGTGTAAGCTACTTTTGTTCCGGTTTCAGTTGAGGCCAGATCCAGATCACCGGAACCTTTGAGAAATCCGGGCGCGCCTTTACCGTCGACGACGAGACGAAGATGTTCCGGTTCACGCAGATCCTCGAGACGTGCAGTCCCATTGAACACACCCTTGATCGAGCCGACGCCCGTTCTAATCGTTGCCGAAAACGTATTTTCCGCGGTCTGTTCGAGACGTTCGCAGCCGGGAATACAGCGCTGCAACACCTCAGGATTGACCAGGCATTGATAGACGCGTTCGCGAGGAGCGTCGAGTTCGTGAGAGCCTTCCAGTTTCACTGCACACGAGCTTTCGCAGCTTGAATTCCGCGACGTGTGTGTACTTGCGCCAGGTGACAGCGATAGTCACTCGAGGCGTAGAGATCCGAATTGGGATCGATGCCGTCGCAAACATGTGCGACTGCGGCGCTCGCAGCATTGTCGTCCAGGTTTGTTCCTGCTAATGCGGCCTCGACACCCTTCGCACGATACGCTTTAACGCCAACACCCGTGATACCGATGCCAGCCGTCCTGCACGACCCGTCGTCATTCAACGTCAAATGAACTGCGACGCCAACAACCGCGAATCCCGAAGCAGGATGCGGCACCTTCTGATAAGCCTGGCCAAACTTGCCACTCGGCTTCTTAATGCGAATCTCGCGAAGTATCTCGCCGGGTTGCAGATCAGTCGTGAGTAGATCGACGAAGAAGTTCTCGGCTTTTACTGTTCGTTCGCCGTTTGGACCAACGAGTACAAGATCGGCATCGAGTGCGAGAACTGCGGCTGGCCAGTCGCCGGCGGGATCGGAGTGAGCAATACTGCCGCCAATCGTGCCTTTGTTTCGTACTTGCACATCGCCGATGCTCTTCGCGCACTCAGGCAGGAGCGGACAAATCTGTTTCAGCAGATCAGACGATTCCAACTGATAATGCGTCGTAGTTGCGCCGATCAAAATCTGATCGCCTTCTTCGCGGATGTAGGCGAGCGATTTGATTCGTGCAATGTCCACGAGCAACTGCGGCTGTGCGAGCCTCAGCTTCATGGCAGGAATCAAACTGTGACCACCGGCAAGAATCTTCGCACCGTCGAGATCGCTGTTGAGTAGTGCCACTGCTTCGTCGAGAGTCGCAGGCGCCTGGTAATCGAATTGTGCGGGAATCATTGTTCAGCTCCTCTAGTGTCCATTGATTATGCGCCAAACATTCTCTGGTTTGATCGGCATATCCAAGTGCTTCACTCCGAACGGCGCCAGCGCATCGACAATCGCGCCGACGATCGCAGGTGTCGCGCCGATTGTTCCGGCTTCGCCGACACCTTTCACACCGAGCGGATTCACGGGCGATGGAGTCTCAGTCCGATCCAACTCAAAGTTTGGAATGTGTGACGCACGCGGCACCGCGTAGTCCATCAAAGTACCGGTGACCAATTGTCCCTGCTCGTCGTAGACCACTTCTTCAAACATCGCCTGTCCGATCGACTGCACGATGCCGCCGTGAACCTGTCCATCGACCAGCAGTGGATTGATCACCTTGCCGCAATCGTCGACGGCGACGTATTTCAAGAACTTGATATCGCCGGTGTCTCGATCAACTTCCACAACGCAGATGTGCGTGCCGAATGGGAACGTGAAGTTCTTCGGTTCGAAAAAGTAAGTCGCCGAAAGACCCGGTTCAGTATCGGGCGGCAATTGCTTGGCGATGTGTGCGGCGAGCGCGATGTCCTGAATCGTCAAACTCGTCTTGCCTTCAGTCTGCGGTTCCGGCAACGCGCCTGCAGGCGCTTCAGCGACCGGCACGACGGGTTCTGAAGTTCCCGTTGCACTCGCAGCTGCCGCAGCCTGAAGCGAATACTTTCCACCTTCAAACGACACACGTGATGCGTCGGCCTGAAGCATGTGCGTCGCGATCTTGTGTGCTTTCTCTTTAAGCTTTTGAAGTGCCACAAAGACCGCCGTGCCGCCGACTGCCGTCGCGCGACTGCCAAACGTCCCGATGCCGTATTGAACAATTCCGGTATCGCCGTGAATCACGGTCACGTCATTGATATTGACGCCGAGTTCGTCCGCGGCGATTTGTGCGAACGAAGTCTCCTGACCCTGGCCATGTGGCGAGGCCCCAGTTAACACCGTCACTTTCCCGGTTGGCTCAATACGCACGGTCGCGCTTTCCCAACCGCCCGCTGGCATCGCCTGTGATGGACCAAGCGCGCAAATCTCGACGTAGGTTGAAACACCGATTCCGATCAGCCGTCCTTCTTCGCGCCCCTTTTTCTGCTCTTCGCGAAGCGCCGCGTAACCAGCGATCTGTTGTGCCTTGTTCAGTGCAGTTTCGTAATCGCCACTGTCGTAATCTAGACCGGTCGCAGTATGAAACGGAAACTCACTCGCCGCCGGGAAGTTTTTGCGACGCACCTCCGCCGGATCCATGCCCAGCTCAGCGGCTACAAGATCAAAGACGCGTTCCACGACGTATGTTGCTTCCGGACGGCCGGCGCCGCGATATGCATCCGTGGCCATCTTGTTTGTGAAGCACGCGGTGATGTTCATCTGGATCGCCGGGATCTTGTAGGCGCCCGAGAGCATCAGCCCGGTCAGCGTGGGAATCGCAGGCGTCAGCAGTTGGTGATAGGCGCCCATATCCGCGAAGACGCTGTAACGAAGGCCAAGCACCGTGCCGTCGTTTTTTATCGCGACTTCGATGTCGCCAACCTGGCCACGTCCATGAATCGTCGCCTGAATGTTTTCACGTCGCGTTTCGATCCACTTCACAGGTTTCCCGAGTTGCATCGAAATCCAGCCGAGCAGTGCTTCTTCCGAGTAGACATTCAGTTTCGATCCGAAGCCACCGCCAACTTCCGGCGTGATGACGCGCAACTTGTTTTCGGGAATTCCGATCATGATCGCGACTTGCGTGCGCATCAGGTGTGGAATCTGTGTTGACGACCAGATCGTCAGCTCTTCCTCGCCCGGGAAATATCGTGCGAGCACACCGCGTGGTTCCATCGCGATGGGCGCGAGTCGTCTGTGCAATATGCGCTGTTTGACGGTGCGATCGGCGGCAGCGAAAGCTGCGTCGATATCGCCCTCACCCGAGGTCAATCGATAGGCAATGTTGTCGCTGAAGCCGTCGTGAATAACTGGACCACCAGCGGCAGCCGCTTCGACGTCAGTGACGACGGGTAAATCTTCATAGTCGACCATAATGAGATCGACTGCATCACGCGCCGCGTAGCGATCGGTAGCGACCACAGCCGCGACAGGATGGCCCACAAAGTAGACCTTGTCTTTTGCCAGCACGCGATGATCGGGAACCTTTAAATCAGGCAAGGCGCCTGCGCACGGGACAGGACCAATCTTGTCTGCCACATCCTTGCCGGTGTAAACAGCGACGACACCCGGAGCCGCGAGTGCGGCCGAAGTATCGATGCTGGTTATCTTCGCGTGCGCGTAGATTGAACGAACAAAGGCAACATGAAGCGTATTCGGCAAAGCGATATCGTCAACGTAGTGAGCGAGTCCGCGAATCAAACGCGGATCCTCAGTACGCTTTACGCGCTTGCCAACGTAGTTATTTGTCATGCCTGACCTGCCTTTTTTGCAGCGTATTGCACCGCTTCGATGATGTGCTGGTAGCCGGTGCAGCGACAGAGATTGCCTTCCAGACCGTGGCAGATTTCTTCTCGCGAAGGATCGGCGTTTCGGTCGAGCAACTGGGCTGCGGTCACGATCATGCCGGGCGTGCAATAGCCGCATTGCAATCCGTGTTTCTCCCAGAAACCTTCCTGAACCGGGTGCAGTTCGCCGTTTTTGGCGAGTCCTTCGATCGTCGTTACGTTCGCACCATCGGCCTGAACGGCAAACACGGTACACGACTTCACCGCTTGTCCGTCGAGCATCACAGTGCAAGCTCCGCAAAGGGAAGTCTCGCAGCCGACGTGAGTGCCGGTCAGTTCCAAAACGTCTCGCAGGTAGTGAACGAGTAACATGCGTGGCTCGACCTCATCGGTACGAGAGACACCATTCACGTTCAGATTGATAGCCTTTTTCATGAGCTACCTCACTTTGGAAAGATTTTTTGTGCTTGGTACTTTGTGCTTTGTTTGTCCGCCTAAATATATCAAAGCACCAAGTACAAAGCACCAGGTTCAATTAGACAGTTGCCTTATGAATTCGTCGCTTCAAACGGTGAATCGTCCGCCTGACCACTTTGAGTTGGGCGCGATCGTGAGCTTCGATCGCCGCTGCTCTCTGCGTCTTTAATTCACGTATGCGCGCTTTGATCGAAGACTTGTCGATGCCGACGACAGCGTGATGCTCGTGTTGGATGCCGAGTGCCTTGGCGAGCGCAACGACGAGGTGCTCCTTATTCATCTGGGTATAACCCTGAACAGCCTCATGCTCGCTGCCTTTTGCCATTTCACGTAGCTCTGCCAGTGTCTTGTGTCTCAGTTGTTCGAATGTTAACTCCGCCATTGCAAGCTCCTATTTTAGTTACTTGGACACGGTCAGAACCACCTCGCGGTAGCGGGTGGGTACGCCGTAGGCTACGCACCCACCCGCTACCGCGAGGTGGTTCTGACCGTGTCCAAGTAGGAAAGCATATTCAGTGCTGTTTTACTTCGTCAAAAATCTGATCGAGATGATGCCTCAGGTGGACCAGATAGTCGCGAATGAGATATTCGAGCGTAGCCGGGTCATTCTTATCCACGAGATTGAACGCGATCACATCAAGCGTGTGTGGCGAGCGCGGTTTGGTTAAGACCTCCTCCGGTATCTGCGACGCCACATGCACGAGATGCAGATTGTAAGCGCTCCAGAGCTGTATTACGTCCGACCACGACGCCTCTCGATACTTTTGCGAGCTCACCCATTGGTCTTGCTCGTACCCCGGAAAGACAAGATCGTCAGTAAACTGCGCGCGCACGAAACGCTGATGATTGTTGGCTGCCGAATCGATCAAATGACCCAGAATCTCAATCGGCGCCCAATCACCAGGCGAACTCCGGCGGCGGCTTTCTTCTTCGGGAATGTCCTTTAACCGTGCCGTCTCGCTGACGATTGTGTCCCGAAAGTTCCTCAGGAACTGTTCATAGCTTACTGGGTTGGACATGAAGGTTGATAATAGCCCAAGCGCGTGGATTTCCGTTAGCGTAAACTGAATTGGAACCAGAAACGCGAGAGGTTCGTTTAGGATGACATGCGTTGGTTATGGCGTATTACAAAAGTTTCGGTGGTGCTGGTGATTGTGTTGTTGATAATAGTCGTCACCGGACTTTCAGACACCCTCGTCTTCTACGCCCGCGTCGCTAAGCTCTACACACAATCTCCCGACACCAGAATCGCAATGCCTTTGGAAGACGTCGCCAAAAAGGAGGTCGCCGACACGTGGGGAGCTCCGCGAGGCACCGGGCGGCGTCACGAAGGGCAGGACATTTTTGCGCCGAAAGGGACCCCGATTCTTTCAGCTACCAACGGCTACATCTACAAGATCGGTGAAAACAATCTCGGGGGCCAGACGGTCTCGGTGATCGGTTCCGGCGGCCGGATTTATTACTACGCGCATCTCGACGCCTACGCGAAAGGGATTGCAGTCGGCGATCGCGTTTCAAAGCGCAGTGTTCTGGGATACGTCGGCACAACCGGGAACGCGCAGGGCACGCCGCCTCATCTCCATTTCGGAATCTACACGTTTACTGGAGCGATCAATCCGCTACCGCTGCTCACAGATCGCGTGGCGCCTACAGTCACAACCGTCAAACCAAAAGAAACCAAAGCCAACCGAATCCTCGTCAGTCGCAAGGCTTAAGTAAAACCAACCACGGATCATACGGATTGATTACGGATTGTATCCGTGATATCTGTGTTTCCTGATATCCCTAACTGGAAGGAGCTCACGCATGCGAATGCGATCCCGGTATCTCCCTGTCTCGATCCTTATTCTGACTTTAACTATCTGCGCCGTCTCTCAGGATCCTCAAACGCCACCTGCCGGCGGCGGTGGTCAGGAGCGTCCTGGTCGACCCGATCAGACGCCCGAACCGCGTCCATACGAGCGTGTGATCACGAAAGAGGCGAAGTCTGACGAAGGCATCTTCACAATTCACACGATCAAAGAAAAGGTCTACTACGAAATCCCGAAGAGCGAACTCGGCAAGGAATTTCTCTGGGTGAGCCAGATTGCGAGGACCACGCTCGGTGTTGGTTATGGCGGACAAGCCGCCGGAAATCGAGTTGTAAAATGGGAGCGGAAAGGCAATCGAATCCTGTTGCGAAGTGTGGCCTACGACGTCGTTGCCGATTCGAAGCTTCCGGTGTCACGCGCCGTCCAGGCGGCAAATAACGACACCATCATCATGGCTTTCAACATCGAAGCAATCGGCAAAGATGAATCGGCCGTGATCGATGTCAGTCGCTTGTTCACGACGGAAGTCACCGAGTTCAGTGCGCGCACACGTTTGCGTGCTCGTGGTTTTGACGCTGCACGCTCTTTTATCGAAAAAACGAAGTCGTTCCCGACAAATGTGGAAGTAGAAGTTTCGCAGACCTACACTTCTCCGCCCGAAACTACGCCGACCGGCGGGGGCGGTGGACCACAGCCCGCGCCGAATCCATTTGCACAGGGAATGCGCGCCGGAACAAACGCGACGGTTGTCATGCACTACAGCATGGTCAAGCTGCCTGAGCAACCAATGATGCCGCGTCTGTTCGACGAGCGCGTCGGATATTTTACAGTTCGTAAGACTGACTACGGTGTCGACGAACACCGCGCACCACAACGCACTTACATCACTCGCTGGCGTCTGGAGAAGAAGGATCCAAACGCCGAACTCTCCGAACCCGTCAAGCCGATCGTTTACTACGTCGATCCAGCAACACCAACGAAATGGATTCCGTGGATCAAGAAGGGAATTGAAGACTGGCAGCCTGCATTTGAGGCGGCCGGCTTCAAGAATGCGATCATTGCGAAGGAAGCGCCTTCAAAAAGTGACGATCCTTACTGGGATCCGGAAGACGCTCGCTATTCGGTGATTCGTTATCTGCCGTCAACAATCGAAAATGCCTCCGGACCGCACGTCAGCGATCCGCGTACCGGTGAGATTATCGAGTCAGACATCCAGTACTATCACAACGTGATGAACCTGGCGCGTGATTGGTATTTCCTGCAAGTTGGACCACTCGATCCGCGCGCTAAGAAGCTTCCGTTGCCTGATGATCTCATGGGTCGCCTCGTCGAGTACGTTATCGCGCACGAGGTTGGTCATACGCTCGGCTTCCAGCACAACATGAAAGCCAGTGCGACTTATCCGGCGGAGAAGGTTCGCGACGCGGAATGGCTCAAGACCATGGGCCACACGCCGACGTTGATGGACTATTCGCGATTCAACTACGTTGCCCAACCAGAAGATCACATCCCGGTTGAGCTTCTCATTCCTGGGATTGGTCCATATGACAAGTGGGCGACGATGTGGGGCTATAAACCGATTCCGGGAGCAAAGACTGCGGACGACGAGAAGAAGACGCTCGACGAATGGGCGCGATCTCAAGACGCAAAACCTTACTTGCGCTTCTCGACTGCAGACGCACGCGGCTCAGATCCTGGTGAAAACACCGAGGCTGTCGGCGATGGCGACGCGATTGCTTCCACCTCTTATGGCATCAAGAACCTGAAACGCGTCGCGGATATGTTGCTTCCCGCGACAACGCACCAGGGTGATCCTTACGACGATCTCGAGGAACTTTACGGCCGTATGTTGGGCCAGTGGGCGACTGAGTTGAATCACGTCACCGGTATCGTCGGCGGGTTTAACTCTCAACAGAAACACGCCGGACAGGACGGGGTTCGCTTCGTTATAGTTCCGAAAGAACGACAGGTTGCTGCCGTGCGATTCCTGAACGAGAATGCGTTTGCGACGCCGGCATGGGCAGTTAAGCCGGACATACTGCGTCGTATCGAGGCTGCCGGCGCACTCGCTCGAGTGAACCAGGCGCAGGAGCGAATTCTTAACTCGCTACTGAACAATGCACGGTTCGATCGACTGGTAGAGCAGGAAGCAATCGATGGAATGGCCGCGTACAAGCCGGCGGATTTCATGGCCGACGTTCGCCACGGGATCTGGAGTGAGCTCGAAGGTGCTGGCCCGATCAAGATCGATGTCTATCGTCGTAATCTGCAGAACTCGTACATCGATTTGCTGTCGAATAAGTTGAACGTGCGACCATCCGTTGCCGACGACTATCGTGCGTTGATTAAAGCTGAACTTCGTGATTTGAGTGCGGCGATCAATACGGCGAGTGCGCGAGCCACGGATCGGCAAACGCGCGCGCATCTTGCTGATGCACGCGATCAGATTGCGAAGGCGTTGGATCCGAAGTTTGCCGCACCGGCGCCAGCCGCACCGGTGAATCCGTTCGGGTTTGACGAGGAGTCTAACTTCGAGAATTTCGATTCGCGTGACTGTTGGCCCGATTATGCAATCCGCCTCAGGCCGCGAAGGGAATACTAATTAGCCACAAAAAGGCACAGAAAGCACAAACGACTTATTTGGTAGTTTGTGCTTTTTTGTGTTCCAGAATGTTGGTGGTGTGGTCGGTGACACTGAAGGGTATCGGATGCGTGATCGGTTGATCCTTTAACTCGCGTGGCGGCGAGACTACTTGATCGATCTGTTGTGGCTGCGGTTCAGGACCCTGCCGAATCAGAAGACCCGCGAGGATGTGACCCAGTCCAGCGGTCGCTGGTAATAGACCAAGCAGCCAGATCACCTTTACCACCGGAGCGACTTCAAATGGAATCTGATCTATGACGTGCGGCGGAAGTTTGAGAACGAGGGCTGACGACAAAAAGTACAGGAAGGTAGTCAAACCAGCTCCCGAAAACAACGATACCACACCTTTCGTGATGTGCTGCTCACGTCGTTCCGCGGCCGTTTTCTTTCGTCTGAGACTGGGCCAGTTGTGGCGGTTTTTCAGTGACTCCGACTTGATGGAGTTGACGATTTCTTTGACTTTCGGGACGATGGGACCCTTTAAGTCGAAACCGCAGACACGGCAATACTGTACATCTGCTTTCGCTTCAGTACCGCATTGTTGGCAATACATAGATTCGGAAACGTCTCCAGCCGGTTTTTAGTTCCACGTTAGCAGTTAGCCACGGACTTCACGGATTATTCATAGCTCAACGCTTCCACGGCATCCTGTCGCGCTGCTCGAAGAGCAGGATACAACGCTCCGACACTTCCACCCAACAATCCAACAGCCAGCGCAACGAGCACCCAACGTGGTTCGATTTCAATCATCAAGCTAGTGGTTCGCGTTACGACGAGTTGTGCGAGCATCGTCAGCAACACACCAACAACCACCCCCAGAACACTCACGATGATCGCTTCCTGCTCGATCACCCACGCAATCGACGTCTTGGACATCCCCAACGACTTGAGAATGCCGATCTGTCGTGTGCGTTCGGTAACAGTGGTATACATCGCGAGCAGGATCACGAGAATGCTGATCGACGCGGCCACGCCCACCACCACGTTGAGAAACACATTCAACGCAGGCACACCCGACGCATACAACTCCGGCAGATCGCGGGTGAACAACAATTGATCTTCCGGAAACCGCTCGAGTATGCGCGCCGCGACTTCATCCTGTTTGGCTGGGTCGTCACACGCGACGAGAATTGCGGATGCTTTGTTTTCAGCACCGACCTGCTCCTGCATTGTCTTCAGCGGAATCTTGATACGTCCGCCGCCGGGTGGTTCGTAAACGCCGACGATCTTGAACGGCCGGTGAAACAGCTGGACCGTGTCGCCGATGTTGGCCTTGCGATTTCTCTTCCACTCCGGATCGACGATCGCTTCGTCACCCGATTGTAGTGGCCGCCCTTCGCGAATCGTAATTCGCGCAATGTTCGCATACTGATCGTATTCAATCCCATCGATCAGACGTTGGCCAAAACCCGTATCACTGCTATCGACCGCCTGGCCGATTGGAGTGGTTGCGCGGACGCCAGGGATCGTTGCGAGTTCGGCAGCGTGTGAAGTGTGAAGCTTGAATTGTGAAGCACCAGCAAGACTGATCGATCCCGAAGCGCGAATCATGATCTCCGCGCCGATGTTCGATTCGCGTCGCCCGCGTTCATGCAAAACGCCGTGAGCGAGACCGACCGTGAAGACGATCAGCAACACTCCTACTCCGGTTCCAAGAACGCTGACTGCAGTCCGAGCAGGTCGATGAGCGATGTTTGAAAGTACGAGACTATCCATAAGACGTTGTAACCGCGGGCTACGATCAAGAATGCGGCGCCATGCGTTGGGAAGCGTGCGCCATGTAAGTACGAGGAGGCCGATTGATGTCCAGACGACGATGGCAGCCTTGCGCACGAGGGCTAACGCAAGACCAGCTGCGGGTGTAAAACCCAGTCCCTTTTGAAGAATGACTTCAGTGCCACCTTCATAGACGCCGATTGTTCCCGGAACAAATGCAAACGCGAAATTGATGACCTTGGTAAGCGATTCAATTATGTAGGCTTGTGCGATCTGCGGTTGAAAGCCAAGCAGCTTGAGCGCGAGAAAAACCTCAGCCACGCTGGATGCGTGCGCCAGCAGGTTGCAGGCGATCATCAGGAAGAACGCACCCGGATGATGTTTGTAGAAGTCGTAGACTTTCGACTCGAGGTGATAAATGTGATGGCGTCGTTTGAGAATGACTTTCGGACTGAGTCGCAACTCACCCAAGCGATCTATGAGCCACGTGAGCAACATCACGCGACGCTTTGCGGCAATCCCAGCGACCAGTATTCCAGACGCCGCAACCGCGGCAATGGCTATTAGGACGAGATACACGCCGGGCGGCAGCGGATATCGCAACAGCATCACGACAGCGCCGCTCAGAACAAAGAAGACAACGGACAGGTTGTAGAGCAGATTATCGACAACGAGTGCGGGGACGCCGTAAGTTAGCGGCACTCGTTTTCGAAGTAATGCGACTTTGGTAGCTTCGCCGAGTAGTGGACCAGTGAACGTAAGAAAACTGATTGCTTCACCGCCGAGGCGTGCAGCGAAAGCGTTTCGGAAACTAATGCGACGATGCTCCGGTGGCACCGCAGCGCGCATCGCCACCGTGCGGAGAACGTGTCGAAGCCCACTTAGACCGAGAATAATGAAGAAGCCGAAACCGACTCGCAGCAACGCGTCGAAAAGCGGTTGCACGCCGACGCGGTTAATGACGTAAATGAGCAGCCCGAGGCCGAGGATGAAGGCGAGGGCTTGAAGCCAAACGAAAGATCGACGCGAGTTACTGGTAGTGGATACAGGCTCTTCGGCGAGTTCTTCGGTTTCACCGGTGGTCCAGTTGTCTGCGAAGTCTTCTCTTGATTCAATCAAGGCGCTGCACTCACTCCGATAGCGGTTGCTTTCGTCCGGTCTGGCTGGGCAGGCAACAGCTCTTTAACAACACGTCCAGGAAACTTTCTGAATCCCTTGTCCCACAGTTCAGGTATGGGAGTGCTATCATCGCGTAAATTCCCAGTTAATGCCAACAGAGTCGGTACAAAACTGAGACTGTCATAGGGCGCTTCGATATTGAAAGCTCTGGGAACATTGGTCTTCGATCCGCCCGCGACCATGAATGTCGAATGCGTGGAGACGCGGAAGAACGAGCCGTGATTGCCCCCCGGATTGAAGCCGCGGACGTCAAAGTTCCAGTGATCGTTGGCGACAATCAGCATATCGGCCTCGACCAGTTCGCGTTTGCGCCGCGCGAACTCTCTCATCAAACGCTCATCCTGAGTCAGTCCGGGGTCCTCGGTTGACAGTCTTTCGATGTCATGGCGAGCGAGCTCCTCATTCAGTCCGACAAGGCCGTTTGAATAGTGAGTCTTGTGCAGCGCGTTCAGCCATTCGGTATCGGTGTGCCACTCGCTGAGCCATGCCGTTCTGTCACCACTCAGAACGACCAGGTTTGGATCTTCAAAGATCTGCAACGGCAAGCCCGCCTGCCAGGCGATCCGCTTGAACTGCAAGCGACCGCTCGCATCTTGTGTCAGTCCGCTGATCGGAAGATAACGAAGACTCAAACTGCCATCGGCATTCCGGCGCGAGAGGATCAGAGCCTGACGATTCGCGCCTGTCGTCACCCAGACTGCGTCCTCGTCGATATCACGATCGTCTATCAGAGGAAGCACGAGATCTCGAGTTAGTCGCGTCGCAATTAGATCAACAGGCCGGTTTGTGATGCCACGCTGAACATTGTTTCTAACCGCTATGCTTTGCAGAAGCGAGAAATAGTCGATTCGTACAAAGCTCTGTTCGAGGTTCAGTGAACCGTCAGGATTCACGACAAATCCGTTTGGACCAAGACCGACAACATAATTCTGAAGTTCATTGATACTGTTTCGATCTCCCATCGACATTTTCGGAATTACATCTTCGATTTTTATCTTCGAAGCCGAGAACGCCTCGGATGGAATCTTGAGAAGGTTCTGAAGCGCGAGGGCGTATTCAGCATACTCCTTGCGCTCGACCTGCCAGCGATCGAGCTGGACGTAAATGCGTTTCGCGGCGTCGTCCAAACCCGCGTCCTGTTGTTCTTTGGTGAACTTCTTTGGTTGTGCTTCCCACAATTTGCGCTGCTCTGCGATCGTCCGATCGAGAGCGCCTAATTCATTCTGTAACTGCTTGAGATCCTTTTCCCAGTCCGCGCGCCGGCGATCGATCACGGCGAAGAACTCGTTGGTGACGGCTTTGTCAGTTTCCTCTGAAAGTTTTCCGCGCTGCAGTTGCTGCAAAAGGATCTGCAGCATGTTCAGATCGCTGTCGCGCAGGTGCAGCGAGGCGCGTTCGTTGCCGTCGAAGTCGAGCATCGCAGTCGGATACGTGGTGCTCTCGCCCTTTAGATAGTAGGTATCGGGGGTCGTTGTCGTGATTAGAGGCACAAACGGATTCACGCCCTTGATCGAGTAGTCGAGCATCAAGCGACGTTTGGTGATGACATGATGGCCGCCACCCATCCGACTGCCAAGCAGCTTTACGAGATTGTAGCCCTGGCTGTAGACCTTCTGATCGCTATTGATGCCGTGATCGGAAATCAGTACGACAGCGGTTTCGTCGGCGAGTGGACTTTTCTGAATTGCAGTCCAGACCTGACCGATGACTGCGTCCATTCGCTGCAGCACGTAAAGATGCGACTGGTCGTCGTTAACATGATGAGCGACGTGATCGAAGTCCTCCATCATCAGATCGAGGTAACGATACTTCGGATCATTCAGATTCGTGATCAACTCCTTGATCAGTTGTTCACTGAGAGCGCTTCGCAGCTCGAAGCCCATGGTCCATTCGTCAAACAATTCCCTGGGAGGCTTTTTGAATTTATTTTGCAGACTGTTCTGCAACGTCGAGTAGCGCGGATTCCGCAGAAACATCGAGTACGTTATGTAACGTTGATTGTGTGGGTAAGCGTCCGACAACATCGGCAGACCGAGCGAGTCGAGCACTTCAACCGCGCGCATATCAATACGGCTGCCGTTAATACCAGCTAAATAGAGCGGAAAGAAATTCAGATAGTCATACGAGTGCAACGTGTAACGATCGAACTCTACATTGCCTTTGATCTGCAGGTGCTGACCTGTTTCAAGCAACGACCAGGACGGAGCAGAGAGGCTCATTCCTCGTACGTAGAAGTTCGAGAGCCTCGAGCCGCGCTGGTAGAAGATGTAATCGATCCAGGGAAGCAGACTCTTGCCGGTCTGCGGATCGCGCTGGTTGACGAAGCGGTCTACGACGTCATACGGCAGTCCGTCGCATTTGATGACGACAAGTCGTTTTGCTTGAGCGAGCGAGGTCGCCGGACAGAGGAGACAAAGGAGCAAGACGACGCAAAAGTGTATTTTGTTCTTGGTACTTTGTGCTTTGTGTTTTGTGCTAAGCACTAAGACCCAAGTACAAAGCACTAAGTTTGCCACTCTGCCCATCGCTATGGTTGGCCGATAGTGACTGGCGCACCGCTAACGGTTGCCGCAACTGGCTGAACTCTTGGATTTCTTCCGCGAAGATACTCGCCGGCCAGATCTCTGAGGGCTTTATCGACTTCAGTGTTCTGTGAAATCTTCAAGAGTTCGTTCTTCGCTTTGGAACTATGAATCCGTGAGAGACTGTCGAGACATGCGCGACGCGTTTCATCGTCCCTTGTTCGCGAAAAGATCTTTGCTGTTGCCGCGGCGGCGTTTCCGCCAGCCTCAGGTCCATGCTCGGCGATAAAGCGCAACGATCGTCTTACCTCTTCAAGATTCCCGGTAATGTCGATATCAGCACTCGACTTTGCGATCTGCTGCAGGAATTGTGTGTGATACTGAAGTCGCCGTGCAATATCAAGGCGATCCTCCATATCGTCCGTGAGTTCTTCACGATGGACGTACTTTCCAAAACTCAAAACATTCAGGAAGCGAAACGCAAACTGTGCTTTGTCGCCGTGCTCTAAAGGCAGCATTTCCGCGCGGCGATCGCGTTCGAGTCTCGCGGCGAGCCCGTTTGGATCTTTCGCGTAAGCGAGCAGCGCGTCGTATTGCGCCGTAGCGATCTTGGCTTCGGCATCCAGATCGTTTTCGAACGGATTGAGCGATATCTTTTCGAGACGTCCACTGACTTCCGAACGAAGCTCAGGCTCCATCGAAGTATTAAGTGCCAGCAGAAGCTTGAGCTGCGAATAGGTTTGCAGACGCGACGGCTGATTGATATCCATACCGCGACGTCCGGTGACGAAATCAAATACCGTGCGGCCAAGGAAGAACGGCAGGTTGCCGAACTTCGAAAGCGAAAGCATGTTTCGCGTAACGTCGTTCAGCACCCGACGCGACATCTCGCGCTTTTTCGGATTGTAGCTGTCGCGAAAGTCGACGAGTAGCATCGGAATCTTCGGATTATCAAGACCGTACAGTCCGAGCGGAATCATTTCGACTGCTTCAGCGCCGGGCGTTTGACTGTCAACCGGATGATTCTCGGAATCGAAGTAACGAGTCTCGACATAACCCTGCCAGTTGAGCAGACGCTTATCAGTCCATGGATTCGCGATGTTCAGAAAGCGTGAACTGTAACGCGTGCCCTGTAGTTTGACCAGATCCCGTTTAGCAACCCACAGCAGTGCGTGAGTCGCACTTCCATCGGGCATCAGGAGAGGCTCAAAGTAGAGCGATTCCGATTCCGCGCGTTGGCGCAGCAGTTCCCAGTTGTGTCCGCGTTCATCGCGCGCCTGTGTGGTTTTCTTCGCGTAGTACGTCTGAAGATTTGAATCGTCGACAAGTCCGCCGAATGTTTTATCACTCAGCAGGAGGCGTCCCTGGATTGCCGCCATCTCTGCGGGCGTGAAAGCGGATTCACCTTTCACTGCCTGGTACAACGCCAGCACTGAGAGTGCACGAATAATGTGCGAGCGGCGATAGTCGCTTGAATTGCGCCGGTAAGAACTGGTCGATGCCTTGATCGGAGTTCCGTACGGATCGAGTAGAATGTTTTGCAGTGCAGCCCAGAAGATCTTGTCCCACACTTCGCTTTCAGGTGATGCTAGATCGAGTGCCGGCGGAGGTGTTTTGGTTAAAGTCTCTTTGTTTCCGACTCGCGTGTAGAAGAACGGAATGGCAGCGGCTAGACGCTGCTTGGTTGTCGGTCGTGTGTAGGTCAGCGGCCAAACGTAGCGCAGACGATTGTTCTCGGCGGTATTGTCGCCGAGAGTGTCGCGCAGAATAGACACCAGCGGTACCCATTTGTCGTTTTCAGTAGACTCGATACCGGCGAGTCGTGCGTGAACAGTAATCAGCTCTGCGCCGCCAGGCACTTCGACGCGCTCCAATCGCAGTATCTGAGAAAGCGCGACTGCCGGGTCGGTTTCTTCGGATTCTGGGGAGTTTGGCCCCTGGGCCTTGCTGATGGTGTGGAGTAATGGCGAGACAACGAGCAGAAAAGCAAATATAAAGCTCGCCCTCAGGTGCCAGTGGCTTTGGAACGTCATCCTTTTACTGAACACTCAAAAAATCTGGCAGATGGGGAGTTTGTGCTGCACTAAAACGATCTTGTTGAACGGTTCCCTCGAAAACTTCAGGTTTCAGTTTTACGTTTCTTACCTCTGCAATACCCATGCCCGCATCGGGCACAAAACCAATATACATTACTATAAGTCCGCGCGGACCTATTTTGTGTCGTTGATGTGGCACGTTGTGCATTGTAACAAGCCACCAAAAGCCTCATACCGCACAAAGTCTGAGTCGTGCTTGGGCACGGTCAGAACCACCTCGCGGTAGCGGGTGGGTGCGTAGCCTGACAGTCACGATCACGTTGGCTGCGCACCCACCCGCTACCGCGAGGTGGTTCTGACCGTGCCCAACAGTGAGTCAAAGCTGTGACGTTTTGGCGCACCGTGGCTTTGACGTTAATGAAGACGATTGTGTTGGTTGAGGTGTTAACGAGATCCACTACCATGGCCTGAGGTTTGACCAGCAGTTTCGCCGTCCTTCGTTTCCTTGGCAGGCGCTTCCCAGCCGCTCCGTTCGAGAAGCGGTATCCCAAAGCGAATCGGAACCGCGAAGTTTGAGGCCTGGTTTTCAGTGAAGACTGCGAAGTTGACGCCGATTACTCGTCCGGATGGACCAAACAACGGGGCGCCGGAACCGCCTTCCGCAGTTCGTGCGTCGTATACGATTCGTCGAACATCGAGATCCGTAATGCTGCCTTGAGTAGTGAGAGGTTGAATGCGTTTTGTTTCCGCGAGGTATGCGAGTTGGGCCATCGGCGTTCCATATCGTTGCTGAATCCCTCGCGACTCCGCGTCGTCCAGGAGTGCCAGCAGGCGATCAGGGCCAGACGGATAACCCATCATCACGACTGTCTTGCCGACTGCAACCGCATCCGGATCCGTTTCCAGTGGCAAGACCGGAATCCCCTCCGGGATTTCCGGGATGTCGAGACTACAAACCGCGAGGTCGTCTCTTTGCGCCGCCCCTTTGAACTTCAGTGGGATCGCCTGCGGAATGTTTGGAAAGTAAGCGATCAGTTTTCTTAACCGCGGCTGAGCGTTGATGCCACCACTGATGCTTTGCGCGCGCTCGTCCGCAATCCACGGCTGAGCGATGTGACGATTGGTCAAAACGAAGCCCTGACCGATATGAAAACCAGAACCGACAAACTCATACTCGGCAATCGCCGCGTTGCCTTCAGGCGTCAATGTTTCAGGCGCACCACTCTGAACCGCGCTTCCGTTGTCGTTCAACTGTGCTTCGGCATAACGGAGCGGACGGCCTGTTCCCGCCTCGACGAAGTAAAAAGAACCTGCGATCAGACAAACACCGCTGCCGTATTCGCTACGTAGCTTCACCGCCAGCGAGAGACTGTTCTGCAACTGCCTCGTTGACTCATCGATGTTGACGATCTGCTCGTTGGTCTTGGAAACCTGCTCTCTCATCTTCGTGAGTTGTTGACCTTGCTCATCGATGAGACGTCGACTTCGCTGCAGTTCCTTGTACATCGCGAACCCGAGGTATAGCATTCCGCCTACCAGAACGATTGCGATACCAAGCGTGATCAACTTGGTGCTCGGATTAATCTCGCGCACCAGTTCGCGCGTGAGACCACGGAGAAAGACCTTCGCATCGTCGCGCCGAGCGGTCGCTGCAGATTCAATGGCGGCGGCTTCGATAAACGGCGCCACGTGTGTTTCACGAGCGGCTTGCGGAATTACAGCCGGCAGGTCGCGGACAGGGAAGAAGTGCAGCACGAGTTCCGAGTCGCCAATGCGCAACTCGTCGCCGTCGCGAATCTCGTCTTCCGAGTTGACGGGCTGTCCGTTCAGGGTCAGCGCCAGCGCCGGGTCGAAATCGGTCACGCGATAGGAGCCGCTTTTGCGGCTCAATTCGAGCAATACGTTGTTTGCGGCAGTCTTGGGAAGGCTTGAAGAGCGGAGCCGCAGGTCACAGCTTTCAGAAGCACCAATGCGAACGATATCGTCGGAGAGGATTTCGGTATGCCGGTCGTCGCCCGAGGAGATGTGGATAACCAGACCGGTTGACATAAAGAGTTACAAAACCATTTGTCGATCAACTACCGGCCGGGTACCTCCGGCCACGTTCGACGCGCCTATTCTACAATGAATGAACTTCCTTCGCATCAAAGAAGCGAGGAAAGTACGAACGAAATATCGAAAACGTTTGTGGTTTTTGTGCGTTTTGTAGCAAAGCTGGTAGCATGCGTGACGTGGAATTCATTGAAGACTGCGATCGTCTAGTTGAGCTCGCGCCGATTGCCGCGGCGTCTATCGAGTATCACGTGTTTGTTTGCACGGGGAAGTCGTGTTCGGCGAATGAGAGCGCGGAAGTCAGAAACGCTTTCGAACGTGAACTGAAAGCGCGAAAGCTGCAGTACGGCAAGGAGAAGAAGGGTTGTAATCCGAATGGATCGGTGGTGCTGACGGAGTGCGCGTCAGTTGGGTTTTGTGCAATAGGTGCGGCCGTGATGGTTTATCCGGATGGTGTTTGGTATGCGCAGGTGCGGCCCACTGACGTTCCTGAGATTGTCGAGGAGCACATCGTCAACGGTCGGCCCGTCGAGCGTCTTGCCTTGTTGAGAGTTCCACATAAATAGTCGCGGTTATTCCTTCAAATCGCTCGGAACGTACTGTAGGGGCGGCCCTCCGTGGCCGCCCGTGGTTTGGCATCGTGTTCGCGAATGCGAGGCCGTCCGATTCTTGAATCCGTGTCAAAACCACGGGCGGCCACGGAGGGCCGCCCCTACAGTACGTTCCGAGATGATCGATAAATTTACGAGGAGGGCTTCCAACGGAGCACCGGTTTGCGCGCTGCAGTTGCTTCATCGAGACGACCGATGCGCGTGTTGTGAGGAGCGTTCAAAACCAGTTCAGGATCCTCTACAGCCTCAATCGCAATCGATTTCATTGCCGCGACAAACTGATCGAGCTCCTGTCGACCGACTGACTCCGTCGGCTCGATCAGCATCGCTCCCTGAACGATCAACGGAAAATAGATGGTCATCGGATGGAAGCCGTAATCGATCAGCCGCTTGGCAATGTCGAGCGTGTGTACGCCTTTGCGCGATTGTTTCTTGTCGGTGAAGACGACCTCGTGCATCGGTGACCCGGCGAACGGTTTGTCATAAGTCTCGACCAAACCGGCGGCGACATAACGTGCATTGAGTACCGCCGCTTCCGTCGCTTCGCGCAGTCCGTCGTTACCGTGTGTCAACGTGTAAGACAACGCACGCAGCATCATGCCGTAGTTTCCGAAAAACGCTTTTACGCGTCCGATCGATTTGGGTTGATCGTAGTCGAGGCGATAACCTGAATCGCCAGACGTCACGATCCGCGGCACCGGCAGAAACGGTTCGAGTTCCTTTGTACCGCAACAGGGTCCACAGCCTGGTCCACCACCGCCGTGGGGAGTCGAGAATGTCTTGTGCAGGTTGAGATGGATGACGTCGACGCCCATGTCACCGGGGCGTGCGACGCCGACAAGCGCGTTCATGTTCGCGCCATCCATGTAAACGAGTCCGCCTGCTTCGTGAACAATGTCGCAGATCTGTTTGATGTTGCGTTCGAAGAGACCGAGCGTGTTTGGGTTCGTCAACATCAGACCCGCGACCTCGCCGTGTGCGCAGAGTTCGCGCAGGTGGTCCAGGTCTGTCAGCCCTTCGGCTGTCGACCGGATTGTTTTGACGGAGAAACCGGAAAGGTGAGCCGACGCCGGATTGGTTCCGTGAGCGGAGTCGGGAATCAGCATCGTGCGCCGATGCGATGCGGCGGCTCCGTCGCGCGCATCGAGGAAAGCACGAATGATCATGATACCGGTCATCTCACCGTGTGCGCCTGCGGCTGGTTGCAGTGACACTCCTGGAAGGCCCGTGATTTCCGCGAGGTGTTGCTGGAGGTCGTAAATCACTTCCAGCGCGCCTTGTGCGTCCTGCTCGTCGGTTAGCGGGTGCAGGTTTGCGAAACCAGCGATCCGCGCCACGCGCTCGTTGAGACGCGAGTTGTACTTCATCGTGCAGGAGCCCAGGGGGTACATGCCGATGTCGATCGAGTAGTTCCAGGTCGACATGCGAACGAAGTGACGAATGACGTCCACCTCGCTCACTTCAGGCATGCCTTCGAGATCGTCGTCCCGACGAAATTCAGCGGGAATGTTCAACTCGACCTCATCGACATCGAGCGCCGGGAGGCGATAGCCAATACGCCCCGTTTGCGAGCGCTCGAAGATAAGCTGCTCGTTCGGGCTGATGTGACTGGTGACTTTTGTAATCGACATGGACCCTATACTGTTTTCAATCCCTCGATAAGAGCATCGATCTGCTGGCGGCTGTTCGTCTCAGTGACGCAAACCAGAAAGTCGTTTGGTCGATCCGGCATGAATCGCGACAAAGCAATGCCTCCGTCAATTCCTTTTTCTTTACCGAGACGTGAAAGCATATCCACCGCTTTGCCAGGCGCTCGCACGACAAACTCGTTGAAATACGGGCCGGAGAAGGGAAGTGAATAGCCGTTGAGTTTTGCAATCGCGCGCGCCGCGTACGACGCTTTCTGTGCACACTGCTCTGCGACTTCCTGAATACCGCGACGGCCCATCGTTTCGAGATAAACAGTCGCCGCGAGCGCGATCAATCCTTCATTCGTGCAGATGTTTGACGTGGCCTTCTCGCGTCTTATGTGTTGCTCGCGAGTGGCAAGCGTCAACACAAAACCGCGCCGGCCCTGCTTGTCATACGCTTCGCCGACGAGTCGTCCCGGAATTTGCCTCGCATATTTTTCGCGCGTCGCAAATAATCCGACATATGGTCCACCGAACGACAGCGGCACGCCAAACGATTGTCCTTCGGCCACAACTATGTCAGCGCCACACGCACCAGGCGATCTCAACAGACCGAGTGACATCGCTTCCGTAATAGCAACAACCAGCAGTGCGCCTTTTGCATGAGCCGCATCGGCGAGTGCTGCGAGATCCTCGACACAGCCAAAGAAATTTGGTGATTGGACCACGAGCGCGGCAGTCGAATCGTCAATCGCTTCAGCGAGCGCTTGCCACGACTGCCCAGTCTTTTCATCAAACTCAACGAGCTCGAGATGAATGCCGGCGTGCTGAACGTAAGTTCTGACTACTTCGAGATACTGCGGGTGTGTGGCAGTGGATGCGACAACCTTCGAACGTTTCGTCACACGTTCCGCCATCAACACTGCTTCAGCAAGTCCGGTCGATCCGTCGTACATCGACGCGTTCGCCACTTCCATGCCCGTCAACTGGCACACGAGTGTTTGAAACTCGAAGATCGTTTGCAGTGTGCCTTGTGAAATCTCGGGCTGGTAAGGTGTGTAGGCGGTGAAAAACTCCGAACGCGAAAGAATGTGATCGACGATTGTCGGGACATAGTGCGAGTAGGCACCGCCGCCGAGAAAGCTGATGCGCTGGGCGCCGGCATTCCGCGCACCCATTTGTTCGAAACTGTCGAGTAGCTCGATTTCTGAAAGTGCCGCGGGAGTATTGAGCGGTCTTTGTAAACGGAGTTCCTGAGGAATTGAATCGAACAGTTCTTCGGCCGATCCGAGCCCGATTGCCTCCAGCATTTCAATGCGCTCTTCCGGCGAGTTAGGAATGTAGCGCAAGATTATTCGCTCTCAGCTTTCGTAAAATCTTCGTATTCGGCGGCTGTAAGCAGGCTATCAACTTCGCCGGGGTTCGACATTTTTATGCGGATCATCCAGCCTGAGCCATACGGATCCGAATTGACTGCTTCAGGTTCGTCTGCGAGCGATTCATTGATCTTTGCCACGGTGCCGGCGACCGGGGTGAAGACCTCAGAGACTGCTTTCACCGATTCGACCGAACCAAACGCTTCATTCGCTGCAAATTCATCGTCCGCTTTCGGCAACTCGACATACACCACGTCGCCCAGTGAGTTCTGGGCGTAGTCGGTAATGCCGATGATGGCCTCATTACCGTCAACTCTCACCCATTCATGGTCTTTGCTGTAGTGCAGGTCTTCCGGAACGTTCGCCATGGATCCTCCATCTTTATCTTGTCAATCCTGAAATCTTGTTAATCCTGTCTACTTCGCTCGTTTATAAAACGGCGCCTTAACAACCTGCGCACCCACAAGCTTCCCGCGCACATCAATCTGTATTTCCTGACCCACATTCGCAAACTCAACGGGTAGGTACGCGAATCCGATATTCTTTTTCAGGAACGGCGCCGGACTGCCCGAGGTCACTGTTCCGACTCGCTGTCCTGCAACGACCACGTCCTGATGACCACGTGCGATGCCACGCTCTACTACTTCAAATCCGGCGAGCTTGCGCTTTACGCCTTCCTGCTTCTGACGCGCGAGGGCTTCACGACCGATGAAGTCACCTTTATCGAGTTTGCAGATCCAGCCGAGGTTGGCTTCGAGCAACGTGGTGCTTTCATCCAGTTCGTTGCCGTAGAGCGCCATGCCCGCTTCGAGTCGCAGCGTATTACGCGCAGCGAGACCGCACGGCAACACACCTGTGGGTGTACCGGTCTTTCCGGCGTCAAGAATCTTGTTCCAGAGTTGCTCCGCACGATCGGGCGGTGCGTAAACTTCAAAGCCGTCTTCGCCGGTGTAACCGGTTCGCGAAATGATTCCCGCAACTCCGTCGATGTTGCCGCGAGTGAAGTGGTAATACTTGATCTCGCTGAGTGGAACGTCGGTCAAGGTTTGAAGAATCGTCTGCGCGTCGGGACCTTGCAGCGCCATCTGGCAGTAATCGGCGCTGACATTGTTCAACTGAACTGACTCGCCGGAATGATTCGACTTGATCCACTCCCAATCTTTGTCAGTAGTACTCGCGTTTACGACGAGCAACAGGTGATCTTCGGCGAGACGATAGACAACCAGGTCGTCGATCACGGTGCCGTCCGGAGTCGTGAGTGCTGAATACTGTGCCTGGCCATCCACAAGCTTGGTGGCATCGTTCGATGTGATGCGATTGACGAACCCGATCGCATCCGAGCCGCGCACATCAATCTCACCCATATGCGAGACGTCAAACAGTCCAGCGTGAGTTCTTGTCCTAAGGTGTTCCTCAATGGTACCGGCCGGATACTGCACGGGCATATCCCAGCCACCAAAATCAACCATACGCCCACCCATCTGCCGGTGGGCGCTATTGAGTAGAGTTCGTTTAAGTTGCTGAGCCGTTGCGGTCAAGTCATTCACCACGCGCGTCTCGGTTTAGAGCGACGCGCCATTTATTTAGTAATAACGAGTGAATCCGCAAACTAGCATGCGCGCTCCGGTGCGTCAAGCGAGGTGAGCATTTAGAAAAGAGTGATGCTTACTTGTAAGTCATTTGCATCCCATAACGGTTCGGCTCCTGAATCTGGGTTAATTTGAAATTCCTCCGATAAGATAGCTTTAATCATTTCAGTTTGTTGGGCTTCATCACAGTTGGCGAAGCTAGACTTCTGATTCTGCGACCAATCGCCGCAAGAGATTGTGACATGTAATCTGTGCGTTCCGGATTGTCGTAGGTTTTTCGTGAGTAATCTTCGAACCTCTTGCACTTGTGCACTTGTTAACCGCCTAAAATTTTTCGCTGGGTCTTGCGCCTTCTGCGGCCAAGTTACTGGCAATCAGAAAACGACGGGCGTTCGGCTATTACAAAGGGCATGGGTTCGGATCGGATAGAATCCGACCACAGATACCCTATGTGCTGCAATTTTTCCCGCCATTCAACATTCGACTCGCGAGCACGAGACCAAGTCAAGACGACGACCTGTAACATATGAGTCCCCGAACGCAACGATCTTCCCTTATTGTCATTGATTGAAAACGAGAATCTTTCTTGGATCTCATAAGATTCACCGCCTTTCAAAGGGACGAAGTGAGATTCATTAAGATCTTCGTTCAAACTCACAGCGCCTTCATCCAACCCGATTAGGATGCGCGCGTCGGACTCGTATTGTCGCGCTGATGCCGCTCTCTCGTTACGACTAACCATGTACCGCGCAACAACAGGTCTGAATCGATCGAGAATTACCGTTTGCGCCCCAACATTGGTGAACTTAAACCAAAGTGAATAGCTGATCCTGCCGTCGGCGCAGTAGCCTCCATCCATAATGCTTGTAGTTAGCCTGAGCTTTGCGTGGTAAGAATCTTCTCCGGCCGACATTCTTATTGCACTCTTAGTTGGTTCCGTCTGGGCGTTGATCAGTGTCGCACACAAAACCAAAGTGGTAAGAACCAGCGTGAACTTCATAGTTTTCAAAATCTCCTTTCGTCCCTAACGCTGAAGCACTGCCAAGTACCGTCAATAGAAGAGGTCGGACCGTAATCAACGTGCTTACCCGCCGAACCCTTTGCGATGGACTAGGGCGTAGGTAACTGGGGTGCGAACTCGTGGAAACAAGCAGCACGAATCTTTTCGTTGTTCGCGCCGCCTTCGAGGTTCGAAACCCCGGAACTGCCATCATTGTTGTACTCTCCGTAAATCTTTCTCTTATGGCCGAGTTCATGTCCTACTGCAAAGGCGGCAAACTCCTTACCCGTCAGTATCAACTCCATTGGGTCATACCTGGTTGACGGATATCCTTGCACTGTCGATTTCCGAATGTTCAAAGCCAGCGGAAGTGGTTGACCCGCATCATTGAATTGGTTTTGGTCGACTGTTACGTTGTTGCCTTTAATCTCCATGATGCCGCGCACAAGAGCACCAAAACTGAAATTAAGCTGGTCTAGCGCCTTTAAGGCCTTCTTCTTACCGCCAAATATCTTGGCACAAGACTCTCGTTCGTTAATCCGCTTTCTCAATTCATCTATGCCCGATTGAAGAAGCTGTTCCAAAGAATTCTGCGGAGTCTGTTCAGAAAAAACTGGCCCGGTAGCAAAAAACCGAGCGGGACCAAATTCACCGCGGGTCTCAAAGTAGCCGGGTAGCGTTTGTGGGACGAATCTAGTCGAGTCGGTCAAACCCGACGGAACCCCGAAGTCCACGAATCCATCATTGAACCTTTGTTTGAGTGTATTGCAATCAGCAGGGCGCCCATCCAAAAGGCAACCACCCGCGAAATTATTTGCGTTGATAAACGAGTTCCAGGTAACCCCTCCATATGTAGCTCCATACATTGGTATATAGGGCGGTGGACCACCTGAAGGAGGTTGAGTATTAGCCACTAAAGTGCCGAATGGATCAATGGCGTACAAAAAGCCATTCTTGTTCTCCTGAATTCCTAACGCGTCGCGCGACATCCAAAGCATGTATGATGGGGGATTGGAGTAGGGCTGGTCCTGCAGCTGCATCGGAGCCAGAAGTCCATTGGTTGGTACATAAGTAATATCCTTTGCGCCATTAACCTTAAGCTTCGTTAATACAGTCCCTAGTACCGACGAGTGAATCAGGTAATCACCAGTGGCGTTGTTGATAATCTCGTGGTTCACTTTGCCATTGCCACCATAGCCCGTCGCCAGCGTTTTGGTTTGCCCATTCCTCACTTCAGAAGTAAAAGTGAGCCTTCCGGCAGCATCATAGGTCCATGCGCGTGTGCTGCTGCCACCACTATCTGAATTGTCGCTGCTGTTCGTAATCATCCCTTCGGCGTTATAAGTCCAGCCAGCGCGGCGGTTGTTCGTGTAGCTGCCGCTATCTGACTGTGGCGGGTTGATAGCATATGAGCCACTGCGGCTGATTAGATTGTCGAAAGCATCATACCCATAGGTGCCACTGAAGGGAGGCATGATCGTGTAATTCGCCAATTGGCCCACTGCGCTTACCCGACCGGCTTGGTCATATGAGTACCTTCGGGACATGTAGTGGAATTGCACTTGCTGCGGATTGCCAACCTGGTCACTCTGATCCCGAAACTCTTTCAACTTTCCATCGTCATAATAGGTGTAGTCGTAAACCCCGTAGTGTGTGGGTAGCATCCTGCTGTTGTAAGTAGTTGCTTTAGTCTGGCCATCGAATGAGACGGTTTTCACCGCCCCCCAGGCACGATAGGAGACGTTGTTGGCGTAAGTGTAATTTGTTCCATTCCAGGTACCAGTCACAGTCTTAGTTCTACCAAATTGATCGTAGGTGATCTCGGTGGGCGAGTTAAATGGATCGATTACTTTTTTCAATTGATTTGAGAAGGTGTATTCATATCCAATCGTGTAGTGGCCATAGTTAGGGGCATAGTTCTGTAAGTCGTTTATAGTTACTGATTCAGACGTCATCCGGGAGAGTTCATCATAGTTGTAAGTGGCACTGTCCTTCGTCACTCCGCCAATTTTATCTGACATTGATGTCCGGTTTCCGGCGGCGTCATAGCTATAAGTGACCTCGATCGGACTTAATCCAGCTAAGGTGCTGGTAACACTGGTTACCAGATGGCGTCCGTTATAGGTATAGGAGGTTACCGCACCGCGGGCGTCGGTGCTCGAAATCAGGGTATCGTCCATGTTGTAAGCGTAGGTGGTAGCGGTGCCGATGTTTTGTTCTGGCCGATGCTTGCTGTATAGACGTGCGTATCCGTCGAAGATCATCGATGTTTGCTGGCAAGTGCCGCCTGGACAAGAAGCCGCTTCATTTGTGGACGACGCCTCCGGGGGAGCATTACCAGCATACTGATTAATGCGCGTCATCTGGTCTCGCACATTGAAGACGCTAACACTAGTGGAATATACACTTGCATCCCAATTAAGAATTTCAGTTTTCCACTCTCGACCAAGAACGTCCGAGTAAATCTTTCGTCGACGATTCACTTCCATCAGTCAACGTCACTACTTCACCGCCAGCACAGCCGCAGCCTGAGTAAGAAGCTGACCTAGTTGTGCCGTCCTGGTTGGTGGTGACAAGTGGACGACCTTTCCAGTCGTAGGTTTGTTGTGTGTAGTAGATGCCGGCGTCGTCACCACTGACCAGCCATGCGCTGTTGATCTCGGTGGGGTTGGACTGCTGCCACACACGGCCCATTTGGTCGTAGATGATACTTACCAGACTGTAACCGCCGTCGCTGCCGGGATGATTGCTCGCAGTTCCCATCACTCGCCCGAGGCCATCCACCGCCTGCACCGCGTATAACTCATCAGCGGTGTTGTTGACGGTCGCATAGCTCGCGACATAGTTCGGGCCGTACCAGAAGCGTTTGTAAGCGCCGTTGTTCACTGTGGTGACACGCTCGAGTTGGCCCAGGTTGTTGTACGACATCGTTTGGATTCTGCCCTGGCCCGGGTTTGTAGGCGCCGGCCCTTCCGTGCGGGTCGTGGCGCCAAAGTCGAAGTTGTATTGCACGGTCGAGCTCTTACTGTCGGCGTCCGTCAACGTGGTGGGATAGGCAAACGTATGATGATCGACACCATCCGAGAAGGCGTCGGCGTAGAGGATGGTGCTGGTGTGAGTAGACGGATCGGTGGTGGAAGCAGGTGTACCGGTGACGAAGTAGTTTGTGTAGCTGGTTAACTTCTTCTGCGTGTTGTTAATGTCGGTGACATCCCATTGCGAAACGCTCGTCAGATTGCCGCGCGCCGTGAGGGACGTGTCGTATGAAGTATCGTGCTGCGTGGGTGTAGCCGGACCCGTAGGTGTAGGCGGCAGTAGCGCGAGCCGCGCCGGGTCGTCGTAGTCGTAAGTGACCTTGCCTTGAAAACTGCCGACATCGGTGAGGTGTACTGCTGAGACAAGACCAATGATTCGCCGGTCGACATAAGCGGAGCTCAGATTGTAGTCAGTAAACGTGCGCCGGATCTCAGTCACCCCGTCCGCAGCATATTCTCTTACCAGGTAAGGTAGTCCCCACTGCACGTACTGCCCGTAATCAATCACCGTGCGACGACGATTCCCGCCGGCATCGTAAACATTAGTTTCTACGACACGCGGATTCGTTTCGTAGCTGAGCGAGGTGTTGTCCTGCGTCCAGGCAGTGGTGGTCCACTTCTGCCTCACTCCGCCGGACCAGATCTCGCTCAACGTGGTCAGGCCCTTCTGCCAGCCGGTGCCATAGTATTCCTTGTAGACTGTTCCATCCGGCGCCGTCAGCACACAGGCACCAGATCAGCGTCCTTGCGCTTGAGCACCAAAAGCTGAGCGTTTGTCAGGCGATTTTTTGTTTCCTAGCGTTTAGTAATCTCAACGTCTCTAGGATCTACTGTGGGAAATGGAGTAGGAGGACATGCTCCCGCGATCACTACATAGAGATCTAATTCCCTCTTTTCATGATAACCGCCATCTAACACCTTGATGCGGTCATCCGGAAAGTGCCGAACGGTGACCAAATATCGTTTGGCACGATCGGCTCGCTTCTTGGCTTCGTTAGGACGAGCGCGCTTTCCACCGTAAGCGATGAGGTAGGCTATTGCCTTTTTCTCGGTGAGTGCGACGTAAAAATTGTCGAGGATAAATTTTTCTTGTTCAAAGCTAATATTACCCAACGATTCGAATGGGTCTGGAACGTACTCACAATTTGTTCGGTCTGCCTTAGGTAGGCCTGGACACTCCAAATGTGAATCATCTGCCGCTGCAAAGTAACTGATGCTTCTTACTTCATTTCCAAACACGGTCAACGTCTCACCCTCACGAGCATTGACGTATCGTGTCTCCGATAAATGGCCAACAATGAACCTCTTGTACCTACTTTCGTCGATGCTGAGTTGAAACAGTGGCGACCCTGGCACTGGAGTGATGAAGATACTAGTCACGGTGTTACGGGCGACACGCCACCGGCTGTATTTCTCTCCAATGCCGCAAGGACGCCCCTGCGCGTAATCGATTAATACCGTTTCATTTGGTGTTTTATAGACCACGGAATACTCGTTGATCTGTTCGGTTGGTGGACCTAAGAGTTGCTCAACTTGAGAGCGCGTGGAGTGTAGCGGCACAATGCCGCGCCAGCCCTTTGCCTCGGCCGTCGCTGCACAGAGGAGTATCACGAAAAACCCGATAGCCGTAGGTTTGTTTCTCATCCTTTAGAAAGTCCTTTTATTTAAACGGGTACGCACAATGTCTCTGGAGCACATTATCAAATTCCTTGCTCCAGTTTAGGATGTCATCTTTTCCATATTCAGGTGCAGTTGTCCCATCCACTGCGTGACCGGCTCGTGCCAGATCTTCATCGTAATACCAACCACGTTTTGCGAGATGTAGAGTTTCATGGAGAGCCTTGTATACATAACGAGCTTGAGCTAAGGCCGCCTCTGCAGGTCTAGCAGAGCGGCCAATCGGCCCAAACGGCGTTATATAAACGGTTCCTGGCCCAGCCTGAGGACCTTCTGGCAACGAAGGGTTCACAAGTTCTCCAACAAAGAGCTCTCCACCTACTGTGCCTCCGTTTGACACCTCTGACAACTGATACCCACCTGCGTCCTGAGTCCTACTGAAGGCGTCCCAAAAACTGGTTGCGTGTGGCCGACCTCCACCATAAAGCTGGTTGGCCTTATCAAGGAGTTTTTGCACAAAATCGCCGCAGTCTCCCTTTTTTAGAAGATTCTCTAGTCCTTTTTGTAGATTTCCAAGAGGCACGATCTGGATTCCTGTGTTCTGCGGAAGCACGTCGGTTACGAACCCAGCGCCAGCATAAATTGTCATGCTTGAAGTGTAGATGTCACCGTAATAAACATCATAGCTGTCAGGGTCGGATTCTGACTGTTCACCCGAGCGGCCGTAGATATTATTATTCATGTTGAAGACATAGCGCTCGACGGCGTGTGGGTCAGGCGGTGCTCCGGGTAGGTCGTGCCAAAAGCTTGGTAACATGGCCCCTGTGCACAGAGCAGGATTGTTATTTTGCGCCGAATAGCAGCCACCCGAGAAATTATTCGCGTTGATGAACGAATTCTGAGTCAACCAGCCGTATGGAGGCCCATAGACGGGCGTATACCCTGGGGGTGGACCACTGGAAGGAGGTTGAGTATTAGCCACTAAAGTGCCGAATGGATCAATGGCGTAGTTGTTTTCCTGAATGCCCAACGGATCGCGCGTCACCCATTTCATGTATGAGGCGGGATTGGAGTTGGGCTGGTCCTGCATCTGCATCGGAGCCAGAAGTCCATTGGTTGGTACGTAGGTAATATCTTTTGCCCCGTTGACCTTAAGCTTCGTTAGTACAGTCCCAAGTACCGACGAGTGAATCAGGTAATCACCAGTGGCGTTGTTGATAATCTCGTGGTTCACTTTGCCATTGCCATCATAACCCGTCGCCAGCGTTGTTGTTTGCCCATTCCTGACTTCAGAAGTAAAAGTGAGTCTTCCAGCAGCATCGTAGGTCCATGCGCGGGTGCTGCTGCCACCACTATCTGAATTGTCGCTGCTATTCAAAACCTTCCCTTCGGGGTTATAAGTCCAGCCAGCGCGGCGGTTGTTCGTGTAGCTGCCGCTATCCGACTGTGGCGGGTTGATAGCATATGAGCCACTGCGGCTGGTCAGATTGTTGAAAGCGTCATACCCATAGGTGCCACTGAAGGGAGGCATGATGGAGTAATTCGCCAATTGGCCCACCGAGCTTACCCGACCTGCATGGTCATATGAGTACCTTCGCGACATGTAGTGGAATTGTACCTGCTGCGGATTGCCCACCTGGTCACTCTGATCCCGAAACTCTTTCAAGTTCCCATCGTCATAATAGGTGTAGTCGTATGCACCGTAGTGTGTGGGTAGCATCCTGCTGTTGTAACTGGTAGTGGAACCGGACGAAAGACTTTTCACCGCTCCCCAGGCACGATAGGAGACGTTGTTGGCGTAAGTATAATTTGCTCCATTCCAGGTACCAGTCACAGTCTTAGTTCTGCCAAGTTCATCGTAGGTGATCTCGGTGGGCGAGTTGAATGGATCGATTACTTTTTTCAATTGATTTGAGAAGGTGTATTCATATCCAATCGTGTAGTGGCCATAGTTAGGGGCGTAGCTCTGTAACCCGTTTATAGTTACTGATTCAGACGTCATCCGGGAGAGTTCATCATAGTTGTAAGCGGCACTGTCCTTCGTCACTCCGCCAATTTTATCTACCATTGATGTCCGGTTTCCGGCGTCGTCGTAGCTATAAGTGACATCGATCGGACTTAATCCGGCTAAGGTGCTGGTAACACTGGTCACCAGATGGCGTCCGTTATAGGTATAGGAAGTTACCGCACCGCGGGCGTCGGTGCTCGAAATCAGGGTATCGTCCGTGTTGTAAGCGTAAGTAGTAGCGGTGCCGATGTTTTGTTCTGGCCGATGCTTGCTGTATAGACGTGCGTATCCGTCGAAGATCATCGATGTTTGCTGGCAAGTGCCGCCTGGACAAGAAGCCGCTTCATTTGTGGAGGACGCCTCCGGGGGAGCATTACCAGCATACTGGTTAATGCGCGTGATCTGGTCTCGCACATTGAAGACGCTGACACTAGTGGAATATACACTTGCATCCCAATTAAGAATTTCAGTCTTCCACTCTCGACCAAGAACGTCCGAGTAAAGCTTTCGTCGACGATTCACTTCATCAGTCAGCGTCACTACTTCGCCGCCGGCACAACCGCAGCCGGAATAGGAAGCTGTCTTAGTTGTGCCATCCTGATTGGTGGTGACGAGTGGACGACCTTTCCAGTCGTAGGTTTGCTGTGTGTAGTAAATGCCGGCGTCGTCACCCCTCACTAGCCAGGCGCTATTGATCTCCGTGGGGTTGGACTGCTGCCACACGCGGCCCATTTGGTCGTAGATAATACTTACCAGACTATAGCCGCCGTCGCTGCCGGGATGATTGCTCGCAGTTCCCATCACGCGGCCCACACCATCAAATGCCTGGACCGCGTACAACTCGTCATTGGTGTTGTTGACCGTGGCATAGCTCGCCACATAGTTCGGGCCGTACCAGAAGCGTTTGTAAGCGCCGTTGTTCACTGTGGTGACACGCTCGAGTTGGCCCAGGTTGTTGTAGGCCATCGTTTGGATGGCGCCCTGTGATTGGTTTGCGGGCGCGGGTGACTGAGTGCGAGTGGTGGCGCCAAAGTCGAAGTCGTATTGCACGGTCGAGATTTTACCGTCAGCGTCGGTCAACGTGGTGGGATAGGCAAACGTGTGCCGATCGACGTTGTCCGAGAAAGCATCGAGGTAGCTGATGCTGCTGGTATGAGTTGATGGATCGGTAACGGACTTGGGTGAGCCGGTGACGAAATAGTTTGTGTAGCTGGTTAACTTCTTCTGGGTGTTGTTAATGTCGGTGACATCCCATTGCGAAACGCTCGTCAGATTGCCGCGTGCAGTGAGGGATGTGTTATATGAAGTATCGTGTTGCGTAGCCGTAGCCGGCGGACCCGTAGGCGTAGGGGTCGGCAGTGGCGCGAGTCGGGTCGGATCATCGTATTCGTAAGTAACCTTGCCCTGAAAACTACCGACATCGGTGAGGTGTACGGCTGAGACGAGACCGATGATGCGGCGGTCGAGATAGACCTGGCTCAGATTGTAATCAGTAAACGTCCGCCGGATCTCAGTGCTACCGCCAGCCGCATATTCTGAAACCAAATAAGGCAATCCCCACTGTGCATACTGTCCATAGTCGATGGTCGTGCGCCGCCGGTTGCCACCGTTGTCATAAACGTTGGTTTCGGTGACACGCGGATTGGTTTCGTAGCTGACTGAGGTGTTGTCCTGCGTCCAGGCAGTCGTGGTCCACTTCTGCCTCACGCCGCCGGACCAGATCTCGCTCAGCATGGTCAAGCCCTTCTGCCAGCCGGTACCGTAGTATTCCTTGTAGACAGTTCCGTCCGGCGCCGTCATGCTGCAGGTGTCGCCCGCCACGCTGTATTGTGTGGTGACTTGCGCGGGCAGACCATTAACGCCAGTCCAGTTCATTGCCGACACACTGCTGCTCAGCAACCGCGGCACATCACCTGATAGCGTCTCGTAACCAAAGCTCGTCGCATTGCGCTCGAGTCCGGGGAAGTACTTCTTAATCTGTGACACCTGTAGCGGGTTAGTGTATTCGAAAGTGAAATAAGAGGTATCGTTCAAGGCGACCTGCGTGATCACAGGAACGGGCGTGCTATTTTTAATCCCGATTACGGCTGCATCTGCAAAGTCGTACTGCATATTGGGCGACGACCAGCCAAAGCTCACCCACTGATGTTCCGCTTGCCCGTTCCACGCCTGTTTAATCGACAGCAGGTTCGAATGGTCGTCGTACTTGAAGTTAATGACGCGACCGAGTGTATCGGTAATGGTTGTAAGCTGACCCTGAGCGTTGTAGTTGACGCTAATGTAATTGCCGTTGCGATCCTTGATCTGCGTACAGCGATATTCGTTGTTTGTCTCGGCGAAGTTGAGTTGTGTGCCGTCAGTAGAACGAACCAGCAGCGTGGCGCCAGTCTCAGTTAACTGCAGATAAGAAGAGTCAGCCGCTTCGTAAACTGTTGACGTCGTCGTTTGTCGCAACTCAACGCGATGACCGCCAGGCGTGATCAACAGATAGCTAATCTTTCCCGTTTGCGCGTCAAAGGTTTTGCGCTGCACGGTGGGAAAGCCGAGCCGAAAGCCGGGGCTCGGAAAGCCGTTGTCCTCGTCGAAGTAGAAGTAAAGCCCGGCATGCGTCCAGACCATCGAGGAATAGGAAAGCGCGAGCCCGAGGTCGAGTCCATTGCGGCCCGGCAAACTGAGCAAGGGCACACTCCAACTTACATCTCGCGACAGCATTCCGTTGCCAGGCTGATTGCGCGGGTCCACGCGCGCGCTTATCAACGACGTTGGGTTCGGGCCGGCCGAGCCGCTAGGTGAGATCGTCGCCAGCAACGTCGCAAACTCGCCTGACTCCTCAAAGCCACGGCGCACGTACTCGCGCCCATTACTCCTCACGAGTGGTTCCCAGTAATCCAAGCCACCAGCATCCGGCTCACGCATCAGATAAGTCCTGTAAAGATCGTAGACATATTCTTGCGCACTGCGAGTACGTGCCAGATATGACGCCGATTCAAACAGCGTCCTCCCGAATTCAATGGCCGCGAGCTTCAGTGATGTTTGATTCTGGTTGTAGCCGGCACGCAAGAGGTAATTCCAGTAGAGTGTTTCGTCGTAAGTGGGAGTGCGCGGTACCGCCACACTGAAGAAATTCTGAATGAACTGATCCTCGGAGAGCGGCGGCGGAGCTACGCGCCTGCGCGCATGCGCTCGTCTTGTTTGCCTTTCTTCCTCAGGCTGGTCCGACGGTCTTTGCTGTGTTCCAGGATCACCCACGCGGCGTCCATCCCACGGCTTACCTTCATTCCGTCTCGCACGCACAGTGGAAGGAATCGGCGGCGGCGCTTCACGCTCCACATGCGACTCTTTCTTCACGTCTTCCAGATCGGGTAGTACACCCTCAGGCTTCTTCGGCCGCGTGCGCGCGTTGCCAGTAGCGTCCTGACCCTGAGACGCTTCGCTCAGCAGCGAAACACCCGGCAGCAACAACAGCGATGCGCAAACTGTAAAAGACAGAATAAGACGGAGCGTGAAGTTCTGGGCGATCTGGTACATGAGGACTTCTCCAATAACATTAGCCGCTTAATTGACTAAATGAATCGTTATGCCAGGAGGGGGATGCGAGGACTTAACGAATCAGACTAATCAGACTTCGTCGCCTGCGGGGAGTCGCTGGGCCAACGATCGGATTCAGATGCGCGGCACTCTACGCCCGCTTTGGTCCACTGTCAATAAAAAATTTGCGGCTTTAGAAGTTACGACTGTCTACCTGAACTTTTGGCCCAAGCGTGATCACCACGCGCATGGTGTCAGGACGACGGTCGAAAGAAGCGGGGACGAAGGCGGCATTCTGACGCAACGCCGATTCAAATTCATCGAGCATGCGTTTGTCCTTGGGAGGTTGGACCACGTCAGCCAGTGACGCTGACCCGTTACTGAAAACATCGGTCACGACGACCATGTCATCAGCGTCGACGTATTGATGGGTGCGAGGTTGTGAATAAGCACGAGTCAAAGCGGCCAAAGCACCACCGGGATCCAGGCTCGGAGACTGTTCACCATAAGGAGCACGGCTGTCGGCAAAACTCTGTCGACTGACAGGCTGGTAAATGTTGTATCCCGGTTCGTAATGCAACACGATAACGCCGCCGCCGCCGTTATTCAGCAGTGCCGCTTCACGCAGTGCAACGAAATGCGGGCGCAGTGCTGTGAACATCAGAAAGAACAGAATGACAGATGCGAACGAACCAACCGTATAGGGCATCACACGCGGTTCGAGGAAACGAGCGACGCGCACGCCGAACGATGGCTTGATCGCCTGACGCGCGGCAGCCTCTATCGTCAATAGATCGGTGATCGTGTCCGCGAGATCGAGTGGAGGTTTCGGCCGCGTCATCGAACTCAAACTACGAGTCAACGAACGTAAGTCAGCAACTTCTGCTCGACACACAGGACAACGATCGAGGTGCTCATCGATCGCTACTCGAGCCGGCAGAGATACGCAGTCGTCGAGGTATGACGAAAACGTTTGTCTGGTTTCCTGGCAAGACATTAAAGACATTTCAATTGCCTAAGCTTCGGATGGCTGACCGACCCCGGCTGCTCCCTTTATTTAAGAAGCAACTTCGACAAGTCATAGGGCAACCCCTTCAGGCTTGAAGTGAGCGATGCTTCAACGGGTGTTGCTGGCCACGTTTCAATACGCCCTCATCATGCCACTACGGAAGCCTTGAGCCCGCCGCTTTTCACTTCGACCCATTTGGCACCGAGTTTCGTGAGCCGGGGCGGATCAGCCATCCGATTACAAAGAGCCTTCCAGCTTGCGCCGGAGTTCCTGGCGACCTCGCGCCAGTCTGGATTTCACTGTCCCAACGCTGATCTCGAGCGTGGCAGCGATCTCCTCATATGCAAAACCTTCAATATCCCTGAGAACAACAGCTTCACGATAGACACGCTTTAAACCACTCAACGCCTTTTTTAGAGCTCGTTCTCGCTCGTTCAAGATTGCGTCCTGTTCCGGATCCCTTGCGGTTGGCGATCTGAGTGTCGCCACCAGGCCGAGTCGTCCATTGCCAATCTCAGGCGCGTCGATGGAAACAGTCGATTCGCGACGCCTGCGACGCCACCAGCGCCAACGGTTACGGGCCTGATTGATTGCGATCCGGTAGATCCAAGTCCGGAGATCCGAATCGCCTCTGAAATGACCAATGCTTTGGAATGCTCGCAGGAATGTTTCCTGGGTCAGGTCGCGTGCTTCTTCACCGTTTTCAGTCAAACGATAGAGCAGTCCATAAATCTCACCGGACCGTTCCTGCACCAGCTTTTCAAAGGCTAAGGCGTCGCCTCGCTTTAATCTTTCAATGAACTGAGTGTCAACCTGAGGCCGGGCTTCAACCACGGTCGCGGGAGCAACCTGCTCTAATTCCATTTGCCCGTGGAGAGCAATTGGTTCTCCGTAGCTCACTGATCACCCCCTGGGGCGGGAATCGGAGCAGATAAAGATTTTTGCCCTTTCCCGGACAGGCTGCCACTTAGACAACCGCCTCCAGCCTTTTGTTCCCGATGTATGGAAAAAAACTTCATACGACGTCTTGGATGCATTCACCTAGTCCCCAAGGGACTAAATGTTTATAGAGCTGGTTGATCCAAATCCCTCCGGGCTCCAGAGGAGTCCAATGTCTCTGCGCGACATTGCGCTCCGCTGGAGCGCTACTGTTGAGGGGCCGACGCGTCTATAAACATTAGGCCGCGCTGCGGCCAGAGTCTTAGTGCTCGACGATATTTCAGCAATTTCCGGTGTTATGGCTTCTTGACAAGTTTTTGCACGCGCCATTAGAGTGACTCTTTTTCCGCTAATCATACACCCAAGAGAACGCGGCCGACTACGTAGGCTTGCAAGAGGAAAACAAGTGGCAAAGTACAAGAAAAAACGTGCGCGTGAGCTGCAACACGACCGCTTTCGCGACACCACCATGAGCTTTCTCGACCGTCTGGGCGACCTGCTCGAGGGCCGAGGACGCACGATTCTATATGGTCTGGGCGGGCTTATCCTCGCCGTTCTGTTGGTCGTCTTCGTTGTTAAATGGAATAACCGTAAAAACGACGAAGCACGCCAGGCACTCGGTCGGGCGATAAATATCACAATCGCCGCTGTTTCACCCAGTCCTATTCCGGGCGCCACTGAAATGACGTTCTCCACCGATAGAGAACGGGCTGAGAAAGCAATAGCCGAGTTTGAAAAGGTGGCCGCGAAATATGGCGAGCCATACAAATCCGAGTCGCGCTACTTCATTGCTTCAAACCGTCTGGTCGTCGACCGCCAGAAGGGCATCAGCGAGCTGACAGACCTGGCTAGCAACAGCAGTGGCGAAGTGGCTGCCCTCTCGAAATTTGCCCTCGCACAAGCAAACGAGAGTGACGGCAAGCTCGACGACGCCGCACGTCTCTACAGCGAACTGGCGAAACTCAACAGCGCAACCGTAACTGCTGAAACTGCCAATCTTCGTCTGGCGAAAGTCTATGAGAAGCAAGGCAAGAAGAAAGAAGCTGCCGACTTGCTGTTCAATATCGTAGACGCTGCCAGGAAGGCGAAAGGATCTGACAATCAGCCTGTGCCTCAATCGGCAGCTGCGCGAGATGCGGCAGAAGAACTCCAAAAACTCGACCCGGATCGTTACGGTCAACTTCCACCCGAGAGTCCTTCGCTAGCCGGATAAGCTTTCTTTGGAGTGCGGTGCCTTGGCACCGCTTTGGTAAGAATCCAAAGCGCTAACAAGTTAGCGCACTCCAAGGAGACGTCCAATCGTTCCATGGACAATCTTACCCATTCACTCGTCGGAATTGTTGCGGCAAAGGCGGGGTTGGAGAGATTGTCCCCGGGCGCGCTGACCGTCTGCGTACTCGCCGCCAACGCACCTGACGCGGACGTTTTCGTGCTGGCGTTTGGAGATCGTTGGGACTTCCTGCAACATCATCGCGGCATCACTCACGCCATCGTCGGCGTGATTGGCCTCGCCCTTTTAGTACCACTGATCTTCTATGCAGTTGACCACCTCGGGTCACGTCTTCGAAATCAAGCCCCAACGACAAAGCTCAAAGGGTTATTGATTGCCTCGTTTGTTGCGAGTGCGACCCACCCGTTTCTCGATTGGACCAACAACTACGGCATCCGCTTCTTTTTGCCGTGGAGTCAGAAGTGGTCCTACGGCGATCTTGTCTTCATCGTCGATCCATACATCTGGCTGATTCTCGGCGGCGCGGCGTTTCTGCTCACAGCGAAGACACGATCGAATAAAGTAATTTGGGCTGTTGTCGCTGCCGGACTGACTCTCCTGGTTATCGCGAATCCAAGAAGTAATGCTTTGCCCAATCTGCCGCTGATTGCGCTTTTATGGATAGTGTCGCTAATTGCGTTGATTGTTCTTTTTATAAAGCGCGCGCGCGAACGTTGGGGAAGCAGGATCGCATTCGTTGCCATTGCTCTCGTACTTTGTTACTGGACATTCCTTGGCTTCGTTCACTCGAAAGCAGTTGCTCGTGGAAGCGAGGAGGCAGCAAAGATGGCCGCCTCGAACGGCGAAACAGTCGCGAGACTTGCAGCAATGCCGAGACCGGCAAACCCTTTTAGCTGGGACCTTGTTTTCGAAACTGATCGAGCTATGTATAGATTTGAACTCGGCTTGATGGACGAGAAGCCGACCGGTCCGTCAGTCCGTTATGCCAAACCAGCCCCGGAATTATTCAACACGGTTTCGCAGCAAAGGCCCGCGCGTGTGTTTCTGGGGTTTGCGAGATTTCCGGTCATGCAACTAACCGATCCGGGCTGCACCACTCGCACTCTCGTTCAATTGGCGGACTTGCGTTACACTGAGCCGGGCGGATCGCGCGGCAATTTTGCATTTGAGTTACCCATCGATTGTCCTCGCGAGCGATAAGAAATGAACGAGACCAAAGAGCTCAATAGCCTGCCTGCACTCGCTGAAGTGCAGGAAGAACGAGAGCGCGCGCGACCACAATCCACGATTGCCAGCGTACGAGTCTCGCCCGGTCCTTATCTCGCTCTTGCCGGTGTTATGTCGTTCGCAGCCGCGCTACTACTGCGTGCGGGCTACGATATCGCGGCGATTATTATGCTTGCGACGGCGTGGCTCGTTGTGCCGGTATTCGCACTGAGTGATCGCATTGCGTTTGATGGTACATCGTTGCGACGCCACGGACCTTTAGCGTCACTTCTCGATTTGGTTTTTGGCTATCGCAAACAACTCGCGATAGATGACTTTGAAACGGTAGAGACTCAGGCAGTTCGCACGCTGCGTCGCGGCGGTCGTGTTCGTTATCGCTATCGAACACAGATCGCCGGCAAGGGAAAAGAGTTTGTCGTCGTTTCCGGCGGCCGTGATTATCGAAAGCTCGTCCGTGAACTGTTTCCACTGATCCACGAGAGCAAGTTGGACAATCGCAGCCGCGACTTGCGCGACTACCTCAACGATCCGCGCTTCCTCAATCGAAAAGCACAGCTATCGCAACTCGCTTCGTCAGATCTACTCGACGTTACGAAGTCCGACTTCAAACTCGGTCGCAAGCTCAAACGGAATCCGGCAACTCCCGAGACACCCGCAACACCTGAAGATCTCGAACGCGCGCGTCTGCTTCGTCGACTTGGAAACGAGCTGCGAGTATCGGGCCGCTTGCGTGAAGCCGGTGAAGCGTTTCGACGCGCTTTAAACGTGAAGCCCCACGGCGCGTGGCTTATCTACGACTTCGCGCGGCTGTTGCGGTCGCAGGCAAGTGCGCAATCAGATGCGCGTCTGTTGTCCCGTGCGCGAGCAGCTTTGCGATTGGCGAGTCTTCGCGCGCAGAACGACGTCGTTTTACTGCCGTTGATTGGCGAGAGTTTTCTCGAGTGCGGTGATGCTAATCATGCACGGCGTGCGCTGCAAAGAGTCGTAGATCTCGACAGCGGAAACTTCAAAGCGCGAATTGGATTGGCCGACATCGCGTTGCGTGAAGGAAAGTTGGCCCACGTGATTCATCATTATCAGGAAGCAGCGCGTGTGAGTTCCGAAACAGCGTTGGCCCGGTACGCTCGCAGTGAAGGGGAGTACTACATGCAGTTAAATAATGATGATGATTATCTGGTTGCTGAGCTGCGACGGATTAACTGGCTGCAAACTGTCACTCGCATTCGTCGCCTGGCGTTGCGTGTGACGAATGCGAGTGTGTTGCTTGCTGTTGTTGGTAATCTGGTCGATCCTATTGCGGGAAGTCTCGGCTGGTCACTTGCCTCGTCAGCGTTGATCATCTGGTTGCTGACGCTCGCCGGGACGAAGATGCTCCTCACCCGATCCAAACCACAGATTACACAGATTTAAAATCCGGATTACTGCTTTTTCCGTTTCGACGTCGTTGTCTTCTTCGGTGCGGGTGTGGGTGTAATCGTCCGTGCTTGTTGCTCAGCCGCTGACGCCACAGCATACGCCGCCGCAGCCGGCTCCGGATTCAGCAACGCATCCCATCGATAACGCGGTCGCTCACGACCCTCAGCAAGTCGCCTGAAGACAAGATCGATAACCGCATTCACAATCCAGTTGTGATAGAACTCGCCCACCGACGCTAACTCCGCATCAGGCGCCGGATTCATGAAGTCGATCGCATACGGAATGTTGTCTTTGATCGCGAACTCGACCGTGTTGATGTCGTAGCCGAGCGCTGTGCAAAGCGTTCTCACGTCGTTTGCCACACGCTCCGCGAGCTCAGGCGCGAGGTAATTTGGATCGTGTACGTATTGCTCACCTGACAAGTACGGCTTGCGCGGGTCGTAAGCCATGATCATCACTTCCCGCTGTCCGACGCAGTAACATCTCACAAACTGCTCGAATTCAACTGACTCCTGAAGTGTCATGCAAAGCGTGTTGGTCTTGTCGTACTCAGCCCAGAGCTCCTCGAGTGAATTGACCTTCGAAACATTCTTCCAACCACCGCCATCAAACGGTTTCAGAAATGCCGGAAGACCGACGTAGTCGATGACGCCCTGCCAATCGAGCGGAAACTCCAGGTTGCGCAGACTCTCACTGACGATGCCTTCGATGTAATCCTTCTGCGGCAAAAGGACGGTCTTTGGAATGGCAACGCCGAGTTTCTTACCGAGTGAATAGTTGAAAAACTTGTCGTCGGATGACCACCAGAAGGGGTTGTTGATGATGATCGTTCCTTCGAGCGCCATCCGTTTCAGGGTAGCTCGATAGAAGGGAACTTCATGCGAGATGCGGTCGATAACGAGGTCATACTTGGGCGGATCGTCGTATTTAACGCCGCCGAGCTTGATGTATTCCGCTACGACGTCGCCGCGGCCGCGTTCATTAATGCCGTTGATTAGTGCCTCCGGGAAGGTTTTTTCCCGGCCTACGAGAATTCCTACTCGCTTCATATTTGCTTGATGTCCTTTCGAGAAAACAAAGGAAAATACCCGTGCCGCCCATGGATGTCAAACAGGCATCCGGCACCTTGGTCAATTGCATCCATGCAATTGCTACTGAGGTCGGAAGCGGCATTTTGCAGGGCTTGTGTTACAATTCGACCTCTTAATTGGCTTTCCCCGGTTGGCGCCGTCGGCAATACGGCGATCTGGATTCAAGGAGAACGGTTACATTTTGCTTCGTCTAGTTCTGGCCCTCATAGCTCTTACTGCGTTTCTAATCCCATTCGGATTGCCGATCAAAACCCAGGCGGCACTGCAAGATCCAAAGGCGATGCCGCAAGCAAGTCCTCAGGTCGCGCCGCCCGATGCCAAGAAAGAGTCTAAACCGCCGGAGGTCAAGCCACCCAAAAAGAACGGCGAGACGCAGTACACCGCTGAGCAAGTCGTCGAGTCGGTGATTCTCATCTACGGCAGTCGCCCGGCCCTGGAGCACATTCGCCGGAACGGTGTGGAGAAAGGCAAACTCTCTCGAACTGACACCGAGGGTAAGACTGAGGAGTCAGACTACGAACGCCGTTTCATAAGAGGTGAGAATCTCGATAAGGACAAGATTCGTCTCGATCAAAAACTGCCAACGATGGAGTATTCGCTAATTTTTGGTGATGGAAAACTCTGGGGACTCATTAACGGCGCTTCCTTCACGCCGCGACAGGACGCCACCGCCAGTTTCATTTCTCAGCATCACCACAGTATCGACTCCCTGCTGCGTTACAAGGAATGCGGTTCAACGATCACGCTCGTCGGCAGGGAGCAGCAAAAAGGGCTCGACCTCTTCGTGGTAGATTTGGTCGACAAGGAGAAACGGAAGACTCGTTACTACATCAGCGCCAAATCACTGCGCGTGCTCTGGCTCGAGTATGAGGAAGGCAATCCCGGTGGTGTGGCTGTAAAATTCACTCGCAAATTTCTTGATTATCGGTTCGTGCAACAAACCCTCGCTCCTTATCGCACCGTCCTCTTGGAAGATGGCCGCCAGAGTCAGGAAACTCGTGTTCTGACGATCACCTACGGCTCGAAAATCAGCGACTCCATCTTCAAGAGCCCCGAAGGCTGACGTTTTTGCTCCAGCGGAGCAAAATGTCTATAGCTTCGCCCACCCCCATCTATTCCGCTCCAGAGGAGCGGCATGTGCCCTGACCCCTATTGCGCTCCTCCGGAGCGCGAGCTCTCTTTTTATTGGTGGCTATAAACATTTTGCTCCTCCGGAGCAAAGAGGTTTAGTGTCCTAATAAAAGTTCCGGAACGGATAGAGTCAGACCAACAAAAGTCGGAACTGCGGCCAATTCTGCGCGTGTATGCCTCTCAGGTCACGGCTTGATAAAGGTATAATCCGGACCGTGTGAGAGCCTACCTGCCCTGATGAATACGTTGACTACCATCGATGAGCTGGGCTTTGCCCCGGCCCTGCAGCAGGACGTGCTGGAGGACACGACTTCCGACCATGCGTTGTTGGAAGCGACCCGCAGCGGCGACCAGGATGCCTTTGCTGAGTTGGTTAGTCGTTATCGCAACCAGATTACGAGCTACATCTACCGGATGACCAATGACTACGACGGCGCCGTCGATCTAGCTCAGGAGACTTTTGTGAGGGTTTACAGGGCAGCTGACAGATATCAGCGAAGCTACGCATTTTCGACCTACATCTATCGAATTGCTACCAACCTGGCTATCAGCGAACTCCGCAAGCGTAAGCGCCGCAAGCTTGTTTCGTTGACCGGGTTCTTTCAGCAAAGCGATGGGGGTGAACCAAAGGAGTTTAATCCGCCTGACGCCCGGCCGCTGCAGGACTCGGACCTCGTAGATACCGAGCGACGCAACGCGGTTCAACGGGCAATCAGCACGCTTCCGGAAAAATACCGAGCACCTCTGATTCTGCGTGATGTTGATGGCCGCAGTTATGACGAGATCGCGAAGATTCTGGAAACGAGCGAAGGCACGGTGAAGTCGAGAATCAGCCGGGCGCGCGGGTTCCTGCGCGAGAAGATGCATGCTTATTTGTAGGTGATGAAGTTATGAGAAAAAATATTTGTGAACTGGTTCGTCGCGAGCTCGACGAATTGATGTTGGATGAGACCTCTAGCACGGCCGCAGTCGAGCACTTGAGAGGATGTGGTGCGTGCCGCGAGTTTCACGAGAAGCAGACGAAGTTGCGACAGATTGTCGGCAGTCTCGGGACTGTTGCGGCACCCGCAGATTTTGACTTCCGTCTGCGTGCACGCCTTGCAAACGAATCTGGCAGCGCAGCTTCGCCCATCAGTTTTGTCGCTTGGCAATCTCTGCGACGTGGTTTCGCAGCGGCGGCGGTGCTGCTCGTTTTTGCGATCGGCGCGTATCTAGTACGAAATGCTTTGAATAAATCGACGCCGATAGATCAAACGGCGAAACAGACGCCAGCAGTTCGCGAAACACCGAAGCCGCCGCAGGAAACCGTGACACCTGCCGCGGTGGAGAGGCCGAAGCCAGAGGATGTTGTGGTCGTTCAGCACAAGCGTCTGCAAGGAAACAGAATAGAACGTGAAGGAGTGGTGGCAATGTTTGGAAACAAGAAACCACTCGCGACGAGGGAACAAAGCAACACTGGCGCTTTAGTTGTTGGCAATACAAAACCGGTTGGAACGTCAGATGCTTTTCCAATCGATGCATCGTCGGTGCAATTTTTCAAATTCTCAGTTGACGATGGACGCGGAAATGCGAAGACGATTTCGGTCCCGACGATCAGTTTTGGTTCACAACGCTTGATGCAGAACGCGAATCAATTGGCGCCGAAAAAAGTTTGGTAGGTGGAATGAATTTTAGAACTACAATTCGAGCCGCAGTTTTAGTAGCGCTCTGCTGTGGAGTCGTAACTGCGCAGACTCCTGCGCCGTCTCCGCAGAAACCTTCACCACCCGCACGAGCGGGCAGAGACAAAGCGCCCGCCGCTCCACAGGTCGTAACGATCATTCATCGTCTCAATGGATTGAAGATGTTTCGTCTCCTCGCTCGTTCGCAGGAGCAGGTACAGGCGATTTCCGGTCTTGATTGGTCTTTTAACCTGATGGACGACGTGCATACGAACGTCAGCGCCGGTCTCGCCCTCGACGACGGCGAAACGATTGCAGCATGGTTGCCGGAAGCTGAAGTTGAGTTTGGACCGGTGCCGCCAGAGCCACCAGTGACTGCGCCACCGTCGGAAGCGCCTGACGTACTACCTGCGCCAAACCCACCGGTCGCTGCTTTTCCGTCGATGCCCAAAACTTTCCCCAACACTTTTTTTGACGCGCCCGACATCACGGTTATTGGATCTGACGGAAGACAACTGCCGGCGAAGTACATCGGATTCGATGCCGTCACGGGACTCTCAATCCTGCGACTCACAAAGAAGAACGTTGTTGCAGCAGGTGCTTTCAAAGATGAACCGCTAAACACTGGCGAGGCAGTGCTGTTGTATCAGCCTGAACCTGTGCAGGGCGCGCGCCCGCTGTTGCGTCCCAGACTCTATGCACGCATGGCCGCGATCGAAGGCCGGATTCAAAACGTCATGGCCGCGCCTTCCGGAGGCGTTGCGCGGTTCCGTGTCAGCGCACCAAAGCTCTCCCCTGGAAACATTGGTGGTGTCGCCCTCAATCAAGCGGGTGAGACGATAGGCATAGTCGATGGTCTGGAGGGAGGTGAAGCGAGCGTTCTGCCGGCGACGTTGATCAAACGTGCAGCGCAACGTGTGTTGGACCAACAGGCAAGTGTTCCGCGTCCGTGGCTGGGCGTCAAAGGTGAAGCGATCGCCGCGCTCAAGTTCGATGAGCTTGTGAATCACGGCTGGGCGATGAACCAAGCTGCAGCGCTTGCAGACAAGCACCGCGGAATAATGCTGACGTCGATTGTTCCCGGCAGTCCTGCGGCGCTCGCAGCGTTGCGTGCTGGTGATGTGATTCTGAAAGTTGACGACAAGGACATTCAGTCTGCTGACGACTTTACCTGGTGGCTCGAACAGGCTGGACCAAGCAGCTTCGTCGAGTTCACGGTTACGCGTCCCGATCGTCCAGTCGCAGAGGAGCTTAACGTCAAGTTGAGCCAGATGCTCAAGCCGTCATTCAGCTTCAATCTGCGCAATTGGGTGACGCCGCCGAAGGGCTTTTCGTTACTCGATCAGGGAATAGAAACTATCGCGCTAAGACCGCCTGTAGCAACACAGCTCGGAACTACGGCTGGCCTGCTGGTGGTGTACGTCGATCCCGTAACCGCAGCCTTCGAAGCCGGTCTGCAACCCGGCGACGTGATTCAATCGATCAACGGCAAGTCAGTTTCAATCTTCAAAACCGACTCGAAACCCGCCACATATACATTCGAAGTGGTCCGTAAAAAAGAAAAGCTCGTCATCACCATCGCCGCAAAGAAGAGATAGCCACAAAAAGGGCCACAAAAGGCACAAAAAGCACAGAAGGCACAAAATGAGGTTTGGTGTTCGCAAGTCGCGAGTTCTTTTTTGTGCTTTTTGTGCCTTTTGTGCTTCTTGTGGCCTTTTTGTGGCAAATGTTAACCTAGCGGCCCATGTTCCCTGAGGCCGTTGCTCGTTATCACGATCTGCTCGCGAATCAAGACCTGGCCGAAAGCTCGCGCGCTCTCCTGGATGAAGGTCTGGAAAAAGCCAAACTGATCTTTGGCGGCCGCCGTCTCTCTCCCTACCTCCGCCCGCATTTTGTGACGGAAGCAGACTTCAAAAACATCTGCCACGTCTGCGAAATTGTCTGGTCAGCCATACAAAAAGTGAAAGACGCGGCGGTCGCGGATGTGAACGTCGTCGATGACCTCGGCCTGACCGAGATCGAACGTGAACTGGTCGCAATCGATCCCGGTTATCGCGCCGTCTCTCCAACATCGCGGCTCGACTCATTCCTGACTCAAAAGGCCTACAGCTTCGTTGAGCTAAATGGTGAGAGTCCGGCAGGTATCGCTTACGCTGACGCCGCCTACGATATTTTCTCTTCGTTACCGGTGATGAAAGAGTTTGCCGCCGACTACAAGGTGCGCGCGATGTACGGCAAGCAATTCATGCTCGACGTCCTGATTAGCTCGTACGAGGAATACCTCGGCAGGAAACCGGAGCGCGCACCGCGAATCGCGATAGTCGATTTGGCCGGAGTGCCAACAGTTAAAGAGTTTGAACTCTTTCGAGAATTCTTCGAACGGTCAGGATATCCGTCAGTCATCTGCACGCCTCAGGAACTCGAGTTTCGCGACAATCGTCTCAGTGTAGCCGGTCAGGAAATCGACATCGTTTACAAGCGACTGCTCGTCAACGAGTACTTGCCGATCATTCGCGAATATCCCGCACTGCTCGATGCATATCGCGCCGGTGCGATTTGCATGGTAAACAGTTTCCGCTCGAAGTTGATTCACAAGAAAGCGCTCTTCGCTGTGCTGACGAATCCGAAGCACGCAGCGCTGTTCTCTGATCTTGAGTTGAAGGCTATCCAGGCACATGTGCCGTGGACGCGTGTCGTCAAAGACGAACATACGGATTACTTCGGTCGTGAAGTAAACCTGCTCGATTTTATCCGCGCAGACGGCGAGCGGCTTGTGCTCAAACCGAATGATGATTACGGTGGTCACGGGATTACAATTGGTTGGAATGTTGACCAGCGCGGTTGGGACGATGCGATCAATAATGCGCTCGCGGACGGCGATTATCTGGTGCAGGAGCGTGTGCCCACCGCCCGCGAGACTTTCCCAGCACTGACGGATGACGGTCGAGTGGAATTTGCCGAACAACTCGTCGATCTCGATCCGCTGCTGTTCAACGGCAAGGTCGGTTCGGCGTTCACACGCCTGTCATTTACCGAGCTGGCAAACGTCAGCTCGGGCGGCGGTATGGTACCCACCTACATCGTCAGCAAAAAGTAGGTGAAACGAGTACAATCTGGGTAATCTGTGGATAGGAGCATCCCCGTGGCTGACGACAACGACAAGGCTTTTGATTCGCAGGAGGAGCGCCGCAGTTCCGACCGCTCGCGACTGATTGTTGATGTCTTCTTCGACGGTAAGGATGTGACTGGCGTGGCGAGCACAAAGGACATCAGTGTTGGTGGGCTCTACATGAACACGAAGGCAGAGATTCCCGAAGGTGCGTTGCTTTTGATTCGCATACCGTTTCGCAACGACGCTCAGGTGGTTTGTAATGCGGTGGTTGTTTACAGCAATCCCGGCAGAGGAGTTGGTTTGAGGTTCCAGGGGCTATCGGACGACGTTCGAGCCATGCTGGAACGCGAAGTGTCAAATGGCTGATCCGGAGGATCCCACGACTTCGCCCACGACTTCAATCGTGTGGGTCGATCTTTCGCGAGAGACAAAAGAGTTTCTCAAAGGAAAATTGGCCGGGTTGTGGGGTGCGGAAACCGATGAGGCGGCTTTTAATTCGTGGACTCCGGACAAGAAATACGCGCTGTTATTGCTGCTAAACCGAATCCGCGCTAAGGAACTCTGGCATCTCGTGAAGCGAATCGAGAATGTTTACGGCGAAGGCGGAGTGGGATTGCAGTTCGAGGCGTGGCCGATGATTCATTGGACGCTGTCGCGGAGAAAAGATTTCACACGCAGGTTTGCAAACCATAAGGATACAAGCGGCGGCTTCTATGAAAAGGGAAGAGCCGAGGCCGTCCTTCATTTTTTATATCAGGACGGGCAGCCGCGAAAGTGGTACGTACACTTCGATCTTTACAGTCCGGTTCATTCACCGGGCAGCGCCTGGAAGCACTTGCAACACGAGTTCCTGGGCAAGATAAAACCTGACTGGCACATGATCGCAAAATCGCTAAACCTGAAGGTATGACGGAAAGAGGACAAATGTTCGATCAATTCACACTGGGCATCGAAGAAGAGTTTCAGATCGTTGATCCGCAGACGCGCGAGTTGCGTTCGCACGTCGCCGAGATTCTCGAAGAGGGCAAGATGTTGCTCGGCGAACAGATCAAGCCCGAGATGATCCAGTCGATGGTGGAAGTCGGCACGGGAATTTGCCGCAACATCCAGGAAGCACGCACCGACATCACGCGTCTGCGAAGCATCATCGCCGGACTGGCGAGGAAAAACGGCCTCGTCATCGTGGCTGCTTCAACGCACCCGATCTCCCGCTGGCAGGATCAGAAGATCTTTGATGACGAGCGTTACGAATTGCTTGTGCAGGAGCTGCAGACAGTAGCGCGTTCGCTGTTGATCTTTGGACTTCACGTACACGTCGGGATGGCTGATCGCGAACGTGCAATTCATATCATGAATGCCGCGCGATATTTCCTGCCGCACGTGCTGGCGCTTTCGACTTCGTCGCCTTTCTGGATGGGCCACAACACGGGTCTCAAGTCGTATCGCACAGAAATCTTCAAACAGTTCCCGCGCACTGATATTCCGGATCACTTCGATTCGTACAGCTCGTTCCAGCGCTACGTCGATCTATTGATTAAGACTGGCTGTATCAACGACGGCAAAAAGATCTGGTGGGACATTCGACCGCATCCATACTTCCCGACGCTCGAATTTCGTATTTGTGATATTCCCACACGCGTCGACGACACACTTGCGATTGCGGCGCTGTTTCAGGCGATCGTCGCGAAGTTGAATAAGTTGATCGAAAAGAATCTCGGGTTCCGTTTGTACCGGCGCATGCTGATTCAAGAGAACAAGTGGCGCGCGGTGCGATGGGGACTTGAAGGAAAGCTGATTGACTTCGGTAAACAGACGGAAGTACCGGTGCGTGACCTCGTGCTCGAGCTCCTCGAATTCATCGATGATGTTGTCGATGAACTGGGTTCGAGAAAAGAGATCGAGCACGTCCACACGATCCTCGAGCGCGGCACCTCTGCGGATCGTCAGTTACAGATTTATCATGACACGAACGATCTGAAGGCTGTGGTGGACGACTTAATCGAGTTGACGATGGAGAACGTCCCAGCCACACCGGATCTCAGCATGCCACGTCCAACTACGACCGCATCAACCATTTCAAAGTAGCAGCCTGCGAAGCAGGCGAACACAATGCCAGGCGTGAAGCCTGCGAAGCAGGCGACAGCATAAAGCCTGGGGCGCAAGCCCCAGGATAGGAATTAATATTAACGATTGAGCCCGCGAAGCGGGCGGCAGCTGTCGCCCGTTTCACGGGCTCCAATGTTTTTTGTTTGCGCGATCCTGGGGCTTGCGCCCCAGGCTTTATGCTGTCGCCTGCTTCGCAGGCTTCTTGCCCGAAGCAGATCTCTTGCGGAGGTAGTACTGCCAGAGCATTCGTGCCGCGACGGCGCGGTGGGGGCGCCATTGTTCGGCGAGGCGTTCCAATTCATCGGGACCGGGGCGATGGGCGAGACCTTTTAATTCCTTCATAGCGACCGCTAATGCCAGATCACCGGCCGGCCAGATATCCGCGCGTCGCATTGCCATCAGCAGGTATACATCCGCACTCCACGATCCGATCCCTTTGATTCGCGTCAGCACCACTCGCGCGTCTTCGTCGCTCATGCGCGCGAGTTTTGTGAAGCTCAACTCACCACTGACAATCGAATCCGAAAGGTGCAGCAGATACGCAGACTTCTGTCGCGTCACTCCAAGACTGCGCAGATACGTGTCGCCTAGTTCAAGGAACCTTGCGGGTGTAAAAGGCTGAACCGACGTCTCGAGACGCACCAGCATCGCCTTGGCAGACTTCAGCGATACCTGCTGTTCGAGAATGATGTGAGCGAGTGTTGAGAATCCTGTGGCACGTCGCCAGAGTGGCGGATCGCCGTGATTGGCGTGGATCGCGGCGAGCATCTCATCACGCGCGGCGAGCTCACGTGCTGCCAGCGCGAGACTCTTCTGCGTGAGTGCCCTCAACTGCGTGTTGCGATTGTCAGGAAGTTCTCAAACAGAATGCGACCATCGCGCGAGTCATTCGGGTGTTCCCAACGCGTGCGGTTCTTGTTCCAGTCTTCAAAAGACTTCTCGAGGTGAAACTGGACCGTGTAAATCAGTTGTCCACCGGCACGCTTCACCATCATCTGATTACGACAGAGATACGACGTCGCCAGCAGCTCGAAGCCGTCCGGCACGCGATCGAGTTGTAACCCGTGATTCTGCCAGACTCTCAAAATGCGCGCGGGCGCATTCGGATCCGCGCAGTTGACGTTCTTGAAGATCGGATCGGAAGGCTCGGTAATGCGAATGAAGCGATACTGATACTCAAGCGGGCGCGCGAGGCGTTGCTCGTGCTGTTCGAGCTTGTCGAGCGTCACCACTCGCGCACCGAAGCTCATACCGACGAGTTGATGACCACCACAGATCGCGAGCACCGGTATTTGAGTCGTACGAATAAAGCGGCCGAAGTCATCGAGAATGGACTGTTTGTAGTAATCAAAATCGCGCAGCGTCCCGCTCAACACGATCGCATCCGGCGCAAAACGTTTAGCCGCATCTCCGATTTCGGCGAGATGAGCCACTTCGGTTGTGGGCCGCTTCACCAGTCGGGAAACGTTGTTGAGAATATTCTCAATCGCCATCCCGGCGATGAGACGTTCGCGTCTCAACTCTGCTGCCAGCAATGGTCCCCATTCTTCACGTGCCACTTCGGAGAGGTCGTGTTCGTCGCGCAGCAGGTTGTCGACGACGAGCACGCGCGCTTCTTCAATGCGTTGCTCAACCGGCTCGTAGCGACAGAAAGTTTGCTGATTGAATGGGAAGGGGAGTGGCCCGGAAACTTTTGTCCGGTCGTTAATGGGGGTAAAGTCTTGAGTCATGTATCGGGTTGTTGTCGTTAAGAGATTCACTTAAAACGTTGTTTTGTACTTTGCCTGAACTCCGGCACACGCGTGCCGGCTCCGGCCTCCTCAATTTCCGTACGAATCTTAGCAAGTAGCAGGCCACGAAGTCTTCCCCTGAACCTTGTGCTCTCTGTTCTGGCTTCCTGCTCAACCAGCAACAGCATTCTATACCACGATGACTCCAATTCGTCCGCTAAATGCGAGATTTTTGTTATGTCGTACGGTACTGCTACAGCGCCGCAACCGAGGCGCGCAAAGACTGAGAGGTACCTCGCCGTCGCTAAATCGGGACACAGCAGGCGGCGGCGTCCGACTTTCAGCTCAACTCCGAGCAGCGTGTGCTGGATGACGACGCGCTCCGACGGCCTGGCGTTTTCAAATTGATACGAACGGGTGCGCAGCTTGAGGATGCGCTCGCGATAGATTCGCGGCAGCCACGCTTCCCCGAGTTGTTTCTGGATTTCCTGAGCGTAACTATCGACAGCCATGCTTTTGCACAAATAATCCCGCCCACGGCAGTGGGCGGATATTTCAAGTCCTTTCTATATGAAAAACTACTTGTGAATCTGAATCCCGCCAACGGCAGTTGGCGGATTGTTCAAGTCCAAACTGAGATCGGACTTGAAGTATCCGCCCACTGCCGTGGGCGGGATTAGCATTTCGTTTTAGGAATCGGTTTGTAGAAGGGACTTGAACCATCCGCCCACTGCCGTGGGCGGGATTCGGGAGTTTTTGTGCAAAGCCGGCAGGCATCACAGATTCATTTATGCAATCTGTGGATCAACTGTTCGGTAAACACTTGCGACTCGATCCTGGTTTGCAGAGCGTTGATGATCCGTCCCGGAAAGATTCCGAGATAAAGCACGCCGAGGACAGTTATAACTAACGCCACCGCCACGCTTGCCGGGACACTCGGCGCCTTCCACGCCATCGTTCGTTCACCGAAGAACATGACGATGATCAGCCGCAGGTAGTAGTAAGCGGAGACAGCGGTATTGAGCACTGCAATGACCACAAGCGCGTAGTATCCCTGCTCAATCGCGGCTCCAAACACGAGAATTTTTCCCATGAAGCCGGCAGTCAGAGGCATTCCCAGCAGGCTCAACATGAAAAGACTCAAAGAGAACGCCAGCACCGGCGACTCAAACCCGATCCCGCGATAGTCTTCGATTGCAGTCCTGCGATCGCCACTGCGCGCGATTAGTTGGACCACCGCAAACGCGCCGATATTCATCACCGCATAAGTCAACAGATAGAAGATAACCGCAGTGATTGCGGTATTTCTTTGCGTTGGGTCAGTGGCCGCTCCAGCCGCGACAAAACCGACGAGCGCATATCCGGCGTGTGCGATCGAAGAATACGCCAGCATGCGCTTGACGTTGTTCTGGACGATCGCCACGACGTTGCCGAGCGTCATCGTGAGCAGGGCCATGATGAAAAGCACGTAGACCCAGAGCTGGTGCAGGTTACCTGCAGTCGCGTTGGAAGCAGAAACGACAAACGGCAGACCAAAAACAAAAACGCGAATGAACGAAGCGAAGCCGGCGGCTTTCGGACCCGCAGCCATGAACGCGGTGACTGGCGTCGGCGCGCCTTCATAAACGTCCGGCGTCCAGATGTGAAACGGCGCGGTGGCAATCTTGAAACCAAACCCGACGAGCATCATCGCGGCGCCGGCGTAGAGCAATGCCGGATACTGTGCCTGGCTGATGCGAGTTGCGATCTCGGCGATGTTGGTTGTTCCGGCAACGATCCTGCCCATTGATCCGCCGGGCCCGGGTTCCACGATCGATGTTGCCCCGTAAATCAGAGCGATGCCGTAGAGCAGAAACGCCGACGAGAACGAACCGAGGATGAAGTATTTCAACGACGACTCGTTCGAACGAACGTCAGTGCGCCGGAAACCGGCCATGACGTAAGTCGCGATTGAAAGGATCTCGAGTCCCAGGAAGATGATGACCAGGTCGTTGCCTGAAGCCATCAGCATCATGCCCACAGTTGCAAACAGAAGCAGCGAGTGAAATTCGCCCGCTGGCAATTGCTCGCCCTGTACCCAGACAGTCGAGATCAGCAACGTCAGACCGGAGACAAGCAGAAAGATCAACGTGAATCCGAGACGCAGTTCATCGAGCACGATCATGCCGTTGAACGCATCAGTCGACGGTGTACCGGTGGACCATAGCCACACAACACTAACCGCGCCCGCGACGATCCCGAGGAGTGAAATACCACCCGTGATCCAACGTTGTGTAGGACGAACAAACGCGTCGACCAGCATCACGAGGACGGCCGCAGCACACACGAGCACTTCCGGCGCGATTAGCGACCAATTAATGATCGGCATCACTGATTGTGCAAAAAATGAACTCATTCGGTTTTGCGGTCTGCGACGTGGGTCTCAGATTTGTCTGTGTTCGAAGTGGTGTACGAACCGCCTGTCGGACTTCCGGTAACACGAGCGCGGATTGTCTCTACGCTCAGCTTTGACCGGTCGAGAAACACACGCGGGTAAACGCCCATGAAGAGCATCAGGAACAGCAGCGGGAGCAGCAGTCCGATTTCGCGACGGTTCAGATCAGACAACTCTGCGTTTTCAGGATTCGTGATCTTCCCGAACACAACTCGCTGCAACATCCAAAGCATGTAGACCGCGGCCCAAATAACACCTGTCGCCGCGAACATCGTCGCGCGCCATGGATGGTCAATGGCTCTCGAAGTCCATGTGCCAATCAGAATCAAAAACTCACCGACGAACCCGTTAAGAAAAGGCAGACCAATCGACGACAGTGAAGCAATCACGAAGAGTGTCGAGAACCACGGCATCGGCTTCGCAAGTCCGCCAAACTCACTGATCATGCGCGTGTGCCGGCGTTCGTATATGAAGCCGACGAACAGGAAGAGCGCACCGGTTGAAACGCCGTGATTGAGCATCTGGTAAAGCGCACCCTGCATGCCGAGCTCTGTGAAGGAGAACAGTCCGAGCACGACAAATCCCATATGGCTAACTGAAGAGTACGCGACGAGTCGCTTCACATCAGGCTGGACCATCGCGACGAGCGCGCCGTAAATGATGCCGATGACGGCAAGGATGATGATGAGCCAAGCCCACTCGCGCGCAGAATTCGGAAACAGCGCCAGATTAAAACGCATCAATCCGTATGTTCCCATCTTCAGCAAAACGCCGGCGAGAATTACTGAACCCGCAGTGGGCGCTTCGGTATGCGCGTCCGGTAACCACGTGTGAAAAGGGAAAAGCGGAACTTTTATACAGAACGCCAGCCAAAAAGCTCCAAAGAGAAAAAACTCAGTGCGCGGCGAGAGCGGACTTGCCGTCAGCGCCTGGACAAGTGTCGGATAGTCAAATGTGTGATATGTGAAATACAGCGTAATGATGGCAGCGAGCATCAACAAGCTGCCTACCGCCGTGTAAATGAAAAACTTTATCGCAGCGTAAACTCGACGTTCGCCACCCCAGATGCCAATGAGGAAAAACATCGGCACCAGCGATGCTTCGAAGAACAGGTAGAACAGCAACAGATCGAGTGACACGAAGACACCCGTCATCGCTGATTGGAGGATCAGCAGGAAGACGTAGTAAGACAGTTGTCGTTTGCGGACTGCGGTCCAACTCGAAAGGATCGCAATCGGCATCAGGAGGGTAGTCAACAAGACCAGCCACAAACTGATTCCATCGACCGCAACGTGATAACGCGCGCCAATCGATCCAATCCAACTTACGTTCTGTTCGAATCTGAATTCCGCGCCATACGCACCGGTACCCTGCAGCAGTAATAACGACACTGCAAACGTCGCGATGGTTACAATGAGCGCGATCCACCGGTAATGCTCCTCCTTCCGGCTCGACACAAAGCTATAACCCACGAGGGCGAGTGCGCCGGCAACCGGCAAGAGGATCAGAATGGTTAACAAGTTAGACATCAATCTGTGTTACGGCTTTGGATAGCCCATCCACGCAAACAATCCAATCAAAATCAGTGCTCCGACGAGGATGATCGCCGCGTAAGCGCGGACAAAACCGGCCTGCAGATAGCGCGCGAGGCGTCCGAGCTCAGTGACTGCATCGCCGAGCCCGTGCAGGATGCCGTCTAACACGCCTACATCGAAGATCTTCCATAACCCTTCGCGTGATGCACCCTCAATCGGATGTATGAGTGCCGCGTCATAAACCTCGTCGACGTAGTATTTGTTCTCGAGTATTCGCGGCATCTGCGTCAACGGTCGTCTCTGGAAGATCACCCACCCAAGACCGATTCCCGCGAGGCCAATCAGAACAGAAACCAGTGCAAGCCAACGCTCGGCACTGATCTCTTCACTCGAATGCGTGGCAGCCGCCACCTCTTCCGCGGGCACAAACGCTCGTTCGTGCGCGCCCTCGGCAGGAACAGCTGCGGTGGGCTCGCCGTGTGTCGCTGCTGGTATCGAAGCCACAGAAGGTTCAAGCGTGTGCTCGAGTACGTTGATGTCCTGATGTGTAAATGCAGAACTCATCGCGTACGGCACGCCGATAAAACCACCAATCGTCGATAGGACTGCCAGCACGATCAACGGCAATGTCATCAGCCACGGCGACTCGTGCGGCGTAACGGGACCGTGATGATGATCCGGCTCCTGGTGTTTCGACTCGTCCGTCTCGCGAAAACGCTCGCCACCCCAGAAGGTCATCACCATCATGCGCGTCATGTAGACCGCAGTCAGAAACGCAGTAAGGGCTGCTATGAACCAGAGAAACTTGCTGAACCCGGTCGAGGGCAGACTAAAAGCCGGCGCACTCCACGTCTTCCAGAGGATCTCATCCTTCGAAAAGAAGCCGGCAAAGATCGGCACACCGCTAATCGCCAGCCAGCCAGTGACCATTGTTGCGAACGTGATGGGCATGTACTTCCTGAGCGCGCCCATGCGTCGCATGTCCTGCTCGTGGTGCATGCCGTGAATTACCGATCCGGAACCGAGGAACAGCAGTGCCTTGAAGAACGCGTGCGTGATGACGTGGAAGATCGCGGCGACAAACGCACCGACACCACACGCGAGAAACATGTATCCGAGCTGTGAGATGGTCGAGTAAGCGAGAACTTTCTTGATGTCGTTCTGGGCGAGACCGATCGTGGCAGCGAAGAGTGCGGTTGCAGCGCCGATGATTGCGACGATGAACATCGCCGTGGGAGCGTGTACAAAAATCTCGGAACAGCGGACGATCATGTAGACGCCGGCCGTGACCATCGTCGCAGCGTGAATCAACGCCGAAACGGGTGTCGGTCCGGCCATCGCGTCAGGCAGCCAAACATACAAAGGTATCTGCGCGCTCTTACCGGCCGCACCGATAAACAGCAGCACGGCGATCGACGTCGCGCCGCCGGCAACGATTGCTTTGGCGGTGAACGGGTCGACTGGCGCGGTCTTAAAGAACGAAAGCGCTGTGTGCGTCACTTCACCCGCAGCAGGATTCGCAAAAAAGCTGACTGAACCCGTGACGAGGAACGTCAACATGATTCCGAGTACAAATCCCCAGTCGCCGATGCGGTTCGTTATGAAAGCCTTCTTTGCTGCATCGCCTGCTTCTTTCTTGTCGAAGTAATAACCAATCAGCAGATACGAGCAGAGACCCACGCCTTCCCAGCCGACAAACATCAACACGAAGTTGTCGCCGAGCACGAGCGTCAGCATTGAGAACATGAACAGATTGAGGAACGCGAAGAAGCGATAGAAGCCTTCCTCACCGTGCATGTAACCGACCGCGAAGACGTGAATCAGGAAACCAACAAAGGTGATGAAGAGCGCATACGTTCCGCTCAGACGGTCCATCGCGAGCGCGAAGTCGGCGTGGAAAGCCCCAACTGACAACCAGGTCCAGATGTGATCGAACACCGGGGTCTCAGAACGCAGCGCACCTCCCGACATGAACGCGAGGTAAATCGCAACGATCGCCGAGATAGCCACCGACCCGCACGCCACGACACCAACGAATCGCTCATCACGCACACGCCTGCCGACAAACCAATTGATCGCCGCGCCCGCCAGCGGCGCAAAAATAATCAAACTGAGAAGATTATTCTCCATTAGTTCTTTGAGCTTTGTTCTTTGTACTTAGTTAAGAACAAAGCACTAAGTACAAAGCTCCAAAATCAAAGCTTTAAGATACTCGCCTCGTCAACATCGAGTGTTTCGCGATTACGAAAGATGGCGATGATGATTCCCAAACCCACCGCAGCTTCAGCCGCCGCGACAGTCATCACGATGAACACAAAAAGCTGTCCGGTGACGTCCTGAAAGAAACTCGCAAACGCAACGAACGTCAGGTTCACAGCATTCAGCATCAGCTCAATGCACATGAACATCGCAATGATGTTGCGCTTGATGATGACACCCGTCACGCCGATCGTGAAAAGGATCGCGGAGAGTGCGAGGTACCATGAAAGCTGTGGTTCCATCTTATTCGTCTCTGTCTCTGGGACCGACACCAAGCAGTCTGGCTGCTTCGTCGGTCGAATCAGTTTCCACGGGCGTCAAATCATCCGGCGCTGCCCGCGGATCGATCATGGAAACCGGAAATTGTTGCGCCCCGGGAATCACACGAGCATTCGGCGACAGCAACCCGCCTCGACGCGCGAGGGTCATCGCGCCAACGATTGCCATCAGCAGCAGTATCGAAGTGATCTCAAACGGCAAAAGATATCTCGTAAACAATTGCGACCCGATCGAATGTGTGACCCCGACGTCTGAAGCCGCGGTTGTTGGAGTAACTCTGAACTCCTGCACCGAGACGAGTATGAAAGCAACCTCTGCGATCAGGACCGCCGCGAGCGCCACCGCCGTTGGCACGAGAAACTTGAGGCGCGTACGTCCACGCTCTTCCTGCTCGACGTTGAGCAGCATGATCACAAAGACGACGAGCACCATGATGGCGCCTGCATAAACAATTACCTGGACCGCGGCAATGAATGGCGCCGCCAGCATCACGTAAAGACACGCCAGCGAAATGAAAACGCCGACCAGCGAGATCGCGCTGTATAGGGGGTTGCGCTGCGCCACGACGGCAAGCGCGCATCCAATCCCGAGCCCTGCAAATAAAATGAAAAGAAGCGCCAGCATCAGGCTACACGTTCCAAACAAATATCACCGTGGCGGTAATGAAGATACTGAGCAGCGCCAACGGCAACAGGATCTTCCAGCCAAAATCCATCAACTGATCAAACCGAAAGCGCGGCAGCGTTCCGCGCAGCCAGATGTACAGAAAAAGAAAGAAGATAACTTTTAATATGAAGCCGATCGCGCTCACGAGGCCAAAAAGGAAAGTGCCGCGTCCAAAAATCGCTTCCGCAAACGGCACATTCCAGCCGCCCAAAAAGAGCGTCGTGGCGAGCATTGAAACCGTAAACATGTTGATGTATTCAGCGAGGAAGAACAGCGCAAACTTCATCGCGCTGTACTCCGTGTGAAAACCGGCAACAAGTTCTGTTTCTGCTTCAGGAAGATCGAACGGGACGCGATTCGTCTCGGCGATAGCGGCAGTCAGGTAGACAACGAATCCGAGTGGATTAAAAATAATATTCCATCTCAACCCGTACCACGCCGATTGATGTTCGACGATCTGCGCGAGGTCCAGAGTGCCGGCGAGTAGTATCACACCAATCAAACTCAGCCCGAGCGCGAGTTCGTAAGAGATCATCTGGGCAGACGAACGAAGCCCGCCCATCAAACTGTATTTGTTGTTTGACGACCATCCAGCGAGCATGATTCCGTAAACGCCGATCGAAGTTATACCGAGCACATACAGCAGTCCAACGTCGAAGTGCGCAATCACGAGCGGAATCGTGATGTTCGTAAACGGAATTCTGATTTCCGGCCCGAACGGATAAACGATCATCGTCATCAATGCAGCCATCGTGGCGATCACGGGCGCGAGGAAATAGATGAAGCGGGTCGATTTGTCGGGAACGATGTCTTCCTTGAGGATGAACTTCAGCAGATCCGCGAAGGGTTGGAGGATGCCACCGTAACCGACACGATTTGGACCAAGGCGTCCCTGAATGAAACCAAGGACACGACGCTCAGCCAACACGGTGTAAGCGACGATTAGCAGCACGACCACAAAAGCTACAGTGATAGCCGCAAACTTGAGAGCTATATCGATCGCAGTATCCATCAAACTGTCTTAGCCACGGATTTCACGGATGTGATCTGATACAACGGCGAAACCGCAGTCGTTTCCGGACGCGGATTGCCCGACGCCAGCAAGTGAAACTGTGCCACCTTGTCAGTCAGCGTGCCGATCTTGAACAGCTCTGTTCCGACTTTGGGCGTAACCATGATCTTCTCGCCGTCATTCGGAAGATCCTCGACGCACTGTCGCAATGTTGCTAGTTCCGCCGAGACATCACCTCGATCAGTTATCTGATATTTCGCCTGGACAGGATTAGTTTCATCCTTCAGCAGCGGATAACGCATTCCCGAATACGCCGGCACCTTCTCGCCGATTTCTCTAAAGACAGCGCTTGCCGACATCTCGTATCCGAAATCCATTCCGAGCTCTTTCGCGAGTTGTGAAACGATCATCCAGTCAGGCTTTGACTGATGAAGCGGCGGAATCGACTGCCGCACTCTTTGAACCAACCCGTCGTTGTTTGTGAATGTGCCGTCCTGTTCAGCGTAAGACGCAGCCGGCAGGACAACATCCGCTGAAGCCGTAGTCTCAGTCTCAAAGAGTTCTTGGACCACGAGAAAATCGAGCTTCGAAAGTGCGTCCTCGTGCCCTTCAAAGTGTTCCGGCAGGAAACTGCCCGCGACATAAAGCGCACGAATTGAATCGCCGGCTGCGTTGAGCATTCCACGCGCAGACGTCGGCGCGTCCATCATCCCCATATCGTGCGCGCCGATGCTGTTGTTGAAGAGCGGCAACGGATGTAAGAGGATACGACGGTCTTGCGTAGCAAAGTTCTGCGGCAACTGTGCGATGACGGCCTGCGCCGCAGGTGTAAGCTCACGACCAAACATCACCACGACATCGCCGGTGCTGTCTGCAATTGCCTGGCGTGCTTCAGCAATCGCATTTTCTTCGACACCCGCTTTCTGTGCGGCGAGTGAATCAGCGGCGCGATCAAAAAGCGCGAGCGCAATCGCATCTGCTGTGTCTGGCCTGATGTGAAGAAAGATCTTGGCCTGTTCGCGCAAACGAATCGGCGCGGAATTGACGAGCACGAGCGTCGTGCCTCCATTTCTCACCGCCTGCCGAATCTGTTTGCCCGTCAACGGCTGTAACTCACTCGGATCGCCGCCGATCAAAACGATCGTTTTCGCGTAACGAATATCGCGATGGGTCGCCAACGGTCCGCCGAGATGTTGGAAGAAACTTCGCAGACTGAAGGCGTCGGTAGTCGTGTAGTTCTCAGTGCCGACGAGTTCAGTTGTGAACTTGTGCAACACGTGGAGCGCTTCGTTGGTCAGTCGCGGACTGCCCACAACGCCAACTGCGTTCCGACCGTGTTCTTCCGCAACTGCATCGAGTCGTTCCGCGACGTGGCGAATCGCTTCATCCCAGGTTGCGGGAATCAGCTTGCCGCCTTTCTTGTAACGGATCATCGGCGTGCGAATGCGCGCCTCGTGATTGATGAACGGATGCCCGAAACGACCTTTGACGCAGAGAAACTCGCCGTTGATTCCGTTGACGTAGCGATCGCGCGCGACTGAGCGTCGCACTTCGCCGCCGCGCGAACCAAGCGACATCTGGCAACCGTCCGAACAGAAGTTGCACGTCGTGATTGATTGCGCGAGCTCCCACGGTCGCGTTTGGTGACGATAAGTCGCATCGAGGAGGGTTCCGGTGGGACAGACTTCGATACAGTTTCCACACTGCGAACAATCGAGCCAACCGAGATAAGTTCCGATAACTGTGTGCGCGCCGCGACCGCCGGCTTCAATCGCGTCCTCACCCATCCACTCGTCACAAACTCGCGTGCAGCGTTTGCAGAGAATGCAGCGCTGCGGATCGTTCGCCACCATCGGCGAGAGATATCGCTCGGCGTAGTAATTTTTCTTTTCGGTGAAGCGCTCTTCGAGTCCGCCCCAGTCGAACGTCATCTCCTGCAGTTCGCACTCGCCGCCGCGATCGCACACAGGGCAATCAAGCGGATGGTTCGCGAGTAGAAACTCGGTCATGCCGCGTTGCGCCTTCTCGATCTCTTCACTCTGCGTGGTGACGATCATGCCGTCGGTGCAGGTGATCGTGCAGGACGTCTGCAGCTTCGGCATCTTCTCGATGCGAACCAGACACATGCGACACGACGCTTGCAGCGCGAGATCCGAGTAATAACAGAAGGACGGAATATCGAAACCTTTATCGCGACACACGTCGATCAGACGCGCTGCTTTCGGCACTTCGAAGTCTTTGCCGTTAATAGTGACTTTGATCAGTTCAATGGACATCGAAAATAAAATCCGTCTAATCCGTGGCTAATAATCTTCTCTTAAAATCTTCCGGGAATCGTTTGATCGCTGACTGAATCGGCCACGACGCAGCATCACCAAGCGGACAAAACGACTTGCCCTCGATGTTGTCGCAAAGGTCGAGCATTAGTTGCGCGTCCTCGAGTCGCCCGCCGCCGTTCTCGATTCGCTTGAAAACCTTCACCAGCCAATCCGTGCCTTCACGACACGGCGTACACCAGCCGCACGATTCGTGTTTATAAAACTCAGTCAGGTTCTTCGTTGACTCGAAGATGTCGACGGTCTCATCCATCACGATGAAGCCACCGGATCCGACACTCGAGCCTGCGGCAACGAGCCCTTCGTAATCCATGCGCACATCTTTCCCGATGATCTGATCCGCACGCATGATGTAGACCGACGAGCCACCGGGAATCACAGCTTTCAGTTGCTTCCCGTCGAGCATTCCGCCACAGTCTTCCATGATGAACTTTTCCATGTCGTCGTAACCCATCGGCAGTTCGTAAACACCGGGGCTATTGACGTGACCGGAGACGGACCACAGCTTCGTGCCGCCGCTCTTCTCAGTGCCGAGTTTCTGATACGCCTCGCCACCCATCTTGATGATGTCGGGCACGGCGGTGAGCGTCTCGACGTTATTGACGACAGTCGGCGCCGCATACAAACCGGAGACAGCAGGGAAGGGAGGCTTCATGCGCGGATGACCGCGGAGTCCTTCGAGTGAACTCAGCAGTGCCGTCTCTTCACCGCAGATGTACGCGCCGGCGCCGGTGTGCGTGTGAATCTCATGCGAGAAGTTAGTGCCGAGGATATTGTCGCCGATGAGTCCGGCAGCGCGCGCTTCTTCGAGCGCCACGTCCATGATGTCGATCAGGTACTTGTACTCACCGCGCGTGTAGATGTAACCGGTCTTCGAATTGAGCGCGTAGCCGGCGATCAGCATGCCTTCGATGAGCATGTGCGGATCGCGTTCCATCAGGTATCGATCTTTAAAGGTGCCGGGCTCGGATTCGTCGGCGTTACAAACTACATACTTCGGTTTCGGCGAATCTTTCGGAACGAAACTCCATTTCATTCCGGTCGGAAAACCCGCGCCGCCTCGCCCGCGCAATGCCGACTTCTTCACCTCGTTGATGACGTCGTCAGGCGACATGCCGTCGAGGATTTTCTTGAGCGCCTCGTAACCGCCGTTGCGACGATACACATCGAGTGTGCGCGAATTTTCGAGATGAACTCGTCGCAGCTGCAGTGGCTCACATCCGATGGCTTCGATACGCATTAGGGCAGTTTGTCCAGTATTTGATCGATCTTTTCAGTCGTCAGGTTCTCGTGATAGTCGAAGTTGAGCTGAAACATCGGCGCGGTGCCGCACGAGCCGAGACATTCGACTTCGCTGAGTGTGAAACGCCCGTCAGCAGTCGTCTCGCCAACCTTGATTCCGAGTTTTTGCGAACAGTATTCAGTGACCTTTCCGGCGCCGCGGATCTTGCACGACAGTGTCTTGCAGATCTGTATGTGATACTTGCCAACCGGTTGCGTCTGGATCATCGAGTAGAAGGTTGCGACTTCCCAGATATCCGTCACGCGCAACATCAGACGATTAGCCAGGTAGAGCACACCCGGCGGATCCAAATATCCACGTTCGCGCTGCACGATGAACATCAACGGCAAGATTGCCGAGCGCATCACCGGGTACTTCGCGAGATGCCGATCGATCTCCGCCTCAACTTCAGGCGAGAAAGTCGCCGGCTCAACCCCCAAATCGACAGGCTGCGACAGCGGTTGAATATTTACGATCTGCGTACTCATTTATTAATGGCTTTGCTTTGCTCCAGCGGAGCAAAATGTTTATAGCTTCAATTTTTAAGAACAGTCGCACTCCGTAGGAGTGCTATGTCCCAGCGTAAAACATGTCGCTCCTACGGAGCGGAACGAATTTCGATTGCTAAGGCTATAAACATTTTGCTCCTACGGGAGCAAAAACCTAACGATCAATCTCTCCCAACACGACATCCAGCGATCCAATAATCGCCACAACATCCGCCACCATCTCGCCTTCAGCCATGACCGGCAGCGCCGACAAATTCACAAAACTGGGACCACGGAAGTGAACGCGACTCGGTTTTGGTCCACCATCCGATCTCATATAAACACCGAGCTCACCCTTGGAAGCTTCAATCGGGTGATAAACCTCGCCGGCCGGCACGTCAAAGCCCTCGGCGACGATCAGGAAGTGATGAATAAGCGCGTCCATGTGGCTCTTCATCGCTTCACGATCGGGAAGCACGACCTTTGGCGCGTCAGCTTTGATCGGACCAGGCTGCAAACGAGCGAGCGCCTGCGTCGCAATCTTGTGCGACTCCTTCATCTCGCGCATGCGCACCATGTAACGTGCCCAAACGTCGCCGTCCGGTTCAGTCGGAATTTCGAAGTCGTAATTCTGGTAGCCGCTGTAAGGGTTTGCGCGGCGGATGTCGAGAGCGATGCCGCTGCCGCGCAAACACGGACCGGATAGTCCCCAGTCGATTGCATCTTCCGCGGAGATTTTTCCGATGCCTTGTGTGCGACGCTGAAAAATCTTGTTGCCGCTCAGCAGCGTATGAAACTCGTCGACGGCACCGAGAAATTTGTCGAGAAATTGCTTACAGCGATTCTCGAAACCGGCGGGCAGATCCATCATCAAGCCGCCGATACGAAAGTAAGAAGGCGTCAATCTTCCACCCGAAGCGGCTTCAATCAGGTTCAGGATCTTCTCGCGTTCACGGAAGCAGTAGAAAAAGACAGTCATCGCGCCGATATCGAGCGCGTGAGTTCCGAGCCAAACGAGATGCGACGCGATGCGCTGCAGTTCGCAAAACAGCACGCGGATCACTTGAGCGCGTTCGGGAATTTCGAGTCCGAGCAGCTTCTCGCCGGCCATCACGTACGCGAGGTTGTTGCCGAGTGGATTCAGGTAATCCATGCGGTCGGTGATGACGATCCCCTGCTGGTACTTTTTGTACTCAAACAGCTTCTCCATTCCGGTGTGGAGATAGCCGATATCCGGCGTGGTTTTCACAACCATCTCACCGTCAAGCACGAGTTCGAGACGCAGCACGCCGTGAGTCGAAGGGTGTTGCGGACCCATCGAAATCGTCATTTGCGTATCGAGCGGACGATCGACGATCTCAAACTGTGGTGGAATGGTTGTGCTCACGGATTTACACTGATCAAAGCCACTGATTTACTTCAAGCTGTACGGTTCGTAGCCACGCAAAGGAAAATCTTTTCGCAGTGCATGGCCTTGCCAGTCGTCTGGCAAGAGAATGCGTCGCAAGTCGGGATGGCCGTCGAAGATCACGCCAAACAGATCGAACGTCTCGCGCTCGTGCCAGTTGGCCGTGCGCCACACGCCGGTGACGCTCTCAACGTGCGTGTCTTCCTCGTTCAACAACACCTTCAAGCGAATCCGGTGATATTCAGTTGTTGAAAAAAGATGGTAGTTGACTTCGAAGCGAGGCTCTTCTTCGACTCCACGATCCGCGCCGCAGATATCCGCCAGAAAATCGAAACGTCCTTCAGGCCATGTTTTCAAAAAAGAACACGCTGCGACGATGTGCTCGCGCGGGACTATGATCGTCGTCTCGCCGAACGCATAGATCACTTCGCCGATCCACTCCGGATGTTCACGCTGTAACGCCGCCACGATGGGTGACGGCGTCTGTTCAATGTTTTCGGGCTCTGCTGTCATTGACTCTCTAATTAGAACGACGCCGTTCGTGTCTCGACGCGATCGTGTAAGGCCGTGACTCCGGCAACGTGTTCTGCCGCGCAGTTGAGCCGTCAGTCACAGGTAGCGTACCCGGCACGACAGCCTCTCTCGCTTCCTCTTCCGGAATATCTCTGCGATCGCGGACGCTCTCTTTCGACACTTTGTCCTGGAGCATCATCACGGCGTGAATCAACATCTCCGGACGTGGCGGACAACCCGGAATGTAAACGTCAACCGGAACGATTTTGTCGACACCCTGAACGATGGCGTAGTTATCAAAAACTCCGCCCGACGTCGCGCATGCACCCATCGAAATAACCCACTTCGGCTCCGGCATCTGATCGTAAATTCGACGCAGCACAGGCGCCATCTTTCGTGATACACGCCCGGAGACGATCATTACGTCAGCCTGGCGCGGACTCGCGCGAAACACTTCGGCGCCGAAACGTGCGAGATCGTTTCTCGACGTCGTCGCATTCATCATCTCGATCGCACAACATGCCAGTCCGAATGTCGCCGGCCAAAGCGACGATTTCCGCGCCCAGTTAATTAAGGAGTCGAGCCGTGTGGTCAACACCTCTGGCAGCGCTTCGGCGATTATATTTTCGAGACCCATCTAAAACTTCCTTATGCTGCGGTGCGCCTCTTCTCAATCTTGCGTGCTTCCAGATCGGCCAAAGCTCTTGCCTCGGCTTCAGCTTCACGTCGCGCTCTCTCGCCCCAGTCAAACGCGCCCTTCTTCACGACGTAGATGTAACCGACGAGTAGCAGACCGACGAAGATCATCATCTCGAGGTAAACAAAGGTCCGCATCTCTGGGCCCTGCGCCGCGAGGGCTTTGAACACCGCTGCCCACGGCACCAGGAAGATCACTTCTATGTCGAACAGGATGAAGATCATCGCGATCAGATAAAACTTCACCGAGAATCTTTCGCGCGCAGAGCCCACCGGATCCTTGCCACACTCGTAGGGCATCAACTTCGTTCGTGTTCGCTTGCGTTGTCCGACAAATTGGGAAAGGAGGACGTTGCCCACGGCGAAGCCTGCGGCAACGATGAACATCAGGAGAATGGGCAAGTAATCGTAAAGCCTAAACGGCATCTAAGGCACACCCTCACCGGCCGCTGCTTGTTTCAAATCGAAACTCTCGTTGCGGTCAGCGCCACTCTCTCCACGAGATTGAGAATCATTGTACAAGCTGATGCTACGGGAAGTGATCAAGGGTGTCAAGCAACCACTCTTGCAGAGATCAGGGTAGGAAAAATGCTGATTGACCGTGAAAAAATGCTTGTGTTAACGTTCAGCTAAGCCCGCCCTTGAGTGGGATTTCAACGGCCTCCCGTTTGACCTTGTTCTTCAAGTTTATGACCTTTGTGAGAGCGTAGTCCTCGAACCAGTGATTACCGGATTCAACACCGATATCGAGCATGATGGCGTTATCTATCATGTGCAAACTGAGGATAAGGGACTCGACTCACCGATGATCCTCTCACTCGTCTACGCTGGCGGTACGATTCTGGCCAGCAAACGCTCTCCTTATGAAGATCTGATCGCCGAAGGTTTTAGTGATGAAGTGCTGGCTGAGCGTCTCAAGCGACAGCATCGTTTGATCTGCGCTGCGATCCATTCCGGACGCATCGACGATCTGAAGAAGATGAGTGGACGGCCGAAAGTGGCGCCCGTGTCGCAGTCGGAGGAAGTTGTCGAAACAATTGAGCCTGAAGTTGAAGTTGAAACAGCACCGCCAGCGCCGGCCGAAGAGTTTGAGATTGAGTACTGGCCGATGACGCAGGAATGGGCCCCGCCACCGCCTGCGCCGCCGCGTGAAGAGGTTGAAGTAGCAGACGAATCCGAAATAGTGCCGCGCTTCGAGCCTATCGAGGACGCACCCGCGGGTTTTGAAGATGAGGAAGTGCAGGAGGCGGTGCTGGATAGCGTCCTGCCCGATGGTCTCTATATAAACATTCTTGACGACGATGAGTTTTACTCCGGCAAGCGTTACACACTGCGGGTTCTGATCACGAACGTGACTGGAGGCAATGAAACGCCGCTCTCGAGTGTCGCCATATCGGTAAAGATTCTCGGTACGACGTTCAGACCGCTAATTTACACGTTGAAGACCGAGAGTGACGGCGTCGCGAGTGTTACGACAGAGATTCCTCAGTTCACGTCTGGTCGAGCCGCAGTTCTCGTGCGAGCTGTGGCGCGCGATCAAGCCGCGGAGCTTCGCCGCATCATCCACCCAGCCCAGTAACATGCAGGTCTACGTAAACGGAGAACTCCAGGAACTCTCGGGTACACCTTCCTTAGCAGAACTTGTTACGCAACTTGAGCTGCCTGTTGCGCGCATAGCGATCGAACTCAATCGTGAGGTCGTGCGTCGTAGTGAATGGGGCAGTACTGTGCTGAAGGACGAAGACAGGATCGAGATTGTGCACTTCGTAGGCGGAGGTGCTAGAGTTTAGCTAATTATGTCTAAAGCGATTGCAGCGAATGTGCCGGATGAGAAACTGATCATTGGTGGACGCGCGTTTACGTCGCGGCTGATTATCGGAACAGGGAAGTATCGCAGCTACGAAGAAATGCGGAGCGCGCATGAGGCTTCGGGATCTGAGATGGTGACCGTGGCCGTACGGCGTGTGCCGCTCGATCGCAGTAGCGAGTCGTTTCTCGATTATTTGAGTCCCAGTCTCCAGATTCTTCCGAACACTGCCGGTTGTTACACGGCTGAAGATGCGATCAGGACTGCGCGTCTCGCACGCGAAGCTTTGCAAACGGATCTAGTGAAGCTGGAAGTCATCGGCGATCAAACGACGTTGTTTCCCGACAACGAGCAAACGCTCGAAGCAGCGCGCGTTCTCGTGAAGGAAGGGTTTGTGGTCCTGCCTTACTTTAACGACGATCTGATCATGGCGAAGAAGCTTCTCGATGCGGGTTGTGCTGCGATCATGCCGCTCGCGGCGCCGATTGGATCAGGTTTGGGAGTACAGAACCCTGCGAACCTGCGCATTATGCGCGAGCAGTTACCTGATGTGACGTTGATTGTTGATGCGGGAGTTGGGACGGCGAGTGATGCGGCGATTGCGATGGAGCTGGGTGCGGACGGCGTGTTGATGAACACGGCGATCGCGGAAGCTGCTGATCCGGCGAAGATGGCGACAGCGATGAAGCTTGCGATTGAAGCTGGACGATTAGCGTACCGGGCGGGACGCATGCCGAAACGGTTGTACGCGAGCGCCTCGAGTCCGTTGGCGGGCGTGATCAAGTAGGCAGCACTAACGGAATGCGTTCCTGCTCGCGCATCACTCGATCGCCGAGTTCTGTTGTTGAGATCATGGGATACGCGCCCCCTTTCACCCGCAAGCATCGCGCATCTATTAAGGCGTCGATATAGACTTCCAGCTCGTCGTTAGCCATGTCTCTCAACAACCCGTAAGTCGACAGCTCGTTGAGACGCGCTGTCAAGAGTTGCTTCGCTACCGATCCGCGCAACGTCGAAATCAACATCTTCTTCCCGAAGCGTCCATTCATTCGTTTAGCGCAGGCGAGGATTTTGCGCACGCGGAGCAGTTCGTCGTCGGTGAGTATGCGCGATGATGAAACAGCAGGCGCGGAGTGAATTGGTGTTGCTTCCGTATTCGGTTTGCAGTTGCCACACGTGCCGCACTGGCGTCCGCTTTTGCGATCTCCGAAATAGTTGAGAATGTGCGCGCGGTAGCAATAGTCGGTGTAACAGAAGTCGATCATCGCGCGTAACTTCCTACGCTCGAGCTCGCCGCGCCGCGACACGTCTGCCGGATCAACACGCAGCTTAGTTGCCGGAACGGTGTCGAGCATGATGATGCTGCGGCCCTGTTGCGCGCCGCGGCCACCTCGATTGAGTTGCGGCGCAGTGCGTTGAATGTGTCCCGCGCGTTCGAGCACGTACAGCGCAGACTGGACTGCCATCTCGTTGCTTTCGCCGGTGCGCCGCGCAATTTCGGCAGTTGAGAGCTCAATTCGTCTCAGTTCGGTTGACGCGAGCGAGTCGTAGACTTGTTTGATAACGCTGATGTCGGGATACGAGCCCTCGATGAAAAAATCGTGCGTGTTTTTGTCGGCGTAGTTGAAGAGCAACACGCACGTCGAAGGAAGCCCATCGCGACCGGCACGGCCGATCTCCTGATAGTACGCTTCAATCGAGCCGGGCATCTGGTAATGGACCACGAAACGAATGTCGGGTTTATCGATGCCCATTCCGAAAGCGTTGGTGGCGACGATCATCTGCGTGCGGCCGCTCATGAAGTCGTCCTGGGCCCTGATACGCATCGAGTCAGATAAGCCCGCGTGGTAGATCGAAACTCCGAGATCGAGAGCTTTCAGTTTGTTGCCGACCTGTTCGACGGCCTTGCGAGTCGAGGCGTAGATGATTCCCGAACCGGGGATCTCGCGAGCCAGAGTCTTAATGCGAGAAATCTTTTGGCGCTCTCTTTCAGTGTGGATCACTTCGATCGAGAGATTTGGTCGATCGAAACCGCTGACAAACGTTTGCGGGCGATTGAGACCGAGCTGTTGAATGATGTCGGAACGAACGTAAGGCGTTGCGGTTGCGGTGAGCGCGAGAGTCTGGACCTGGCCCAGTGATTTGATCACGCTTCTGAGGCGCAGGTAGTCGGGACGGAAGTCGTGTCCCCAGGTTGAGATGCAATGCGCTTCGTCGACCGCAACGAGGGAAATCGGAATTTGTTGCAGCGCAGCGTTGAAGCGACTGCTGCGAAATCGCTCGGGCGCGATATAGACGAGCTTGTGCTCGCGACGCCGCAACCCTTCGATGCGCGCGTGCTGTTCGGAATCAGAGATCGAGCTGTTGATGAACGTCGCAGGCAGTCCGCGGGCACGGAGTGCGTCGACCTGGTCTTTCATGAGGGCGATCAACGGCGACACCACGAGCGTGACGCCGTCGAGGATCATTGCCGGCAGTTGGTAGCAGAGTGACTTGCCGCTGCCGGTCGGCATCACGACGACAGCATCTTTGCCTTCCAGGATCGAGCCGATTACTTCGCGTTGGCCTTCGCGGAAATCCTCGAAGCCGAAATGTTTCTGAAGCGAAGCAATTGCATCCGTGAGCGAGTGCATGCAAGCGAATCTATAACACGGATCTCACGGACCAGTGCAAATCCGTGGCGGAAAATTTGTGTTTCTCGGATTTGGCGAGCCGAGAGCGAAGTCTGCGACGTTGTTATGTGCGTCAGTGCAACCGGCGGCGGCGCGCAGAATTGCGTTGGTGTTGCTTGGCGCTGGAGCCGGCGCCGAGCCGTTGAAACAACTAGCAGTGCTGCCGTAGCCAACTAGATCCACGATATTCGGATCGCTCGGACACGCCGACGTCAGCGCGGTCGAGTTCTTGACGAGTACGACCTTTCCGGAGCCTGCGGCCATAGTGATCGTTCCGGTCGCATCGGGTGACGGAAGAGCCGCGCCGTTGCTGCCTCCAGAACTTTCCTGGACGAGATAATACTGGCCGGGCGTGAGTGTTGCTGATGTAAGTGGAGTAACCGACCATGTTGATGCTGTCGCGCTTGCATACTGCACTGACCACCCACTCAGATTCACCGGCGAATTTCCGGCGTTGAATATTTCGATGAAGTCATTTCGAAACGGTGCGCCTGCATTTCCGCCACCACCAAAGATCTGACTGATGACGATGTGTGGCGAGGCGTCAGGTGTTGGTGTTGGAGAAGGACTGGGACTTGGCGAAGGTGTTGGGGTCGCAGTCGGTGAAGGACTCGGCGATGGTGATGGAGTCGGTGTTGGTGCTGTTCCTCCGAGAACAATCGACACGGAATTACTCTGCACACCATCGGCAGTTACAATTAACGTACAAGTGCCGGCGCCGCGTAAATCAGCAGGTACGAGCACATGAATCTCGTCGAATCCAATTAGCCGAGCAGGCCCGACTGCTTCGACCATCGCCTGCCGTCCATTAATCGTCACCGCGACGTTGTTAGCTCTTGCCATACCAGTCGCGAAGATTGAAAGTCGCAACGCTCCATTCGATGGATCAAAGGGTCCACGCACGAGAGTATCCGAATTGAGAACGATAGCTTCGCCGCGGCCGTCGCTAGTAATCGTGAAGATTCCAGGCGCGGTCGGCGTAATGGTCGCCTCTGCCATTGACGACAGTCCCTCGGAATTTGTTACGACAAATTGCGCCGGCCCATTCGTTAAGCCACTCGGAACAACAAACACGACCTCCTCAGGCGAGACATAGAAGATTCGCCCGAGTTGGTTGTTGACTGAGACCGTTGTTCCGGCAAGCGTGAATGGCAATTCATCGCCATTGAGCTTCGCGGCTTCCGTTTTCAGCGCGAGCTTACTGCCGTGAATGTGAGCAACGCTTCCCGGTGCGATGTGCGACGGCTGCGGTTCGTTCCCCTTTGTTGCTGCATTAATGATTGTTGCAGCGCCGACCGCGCGGGGAGCAATCGATGCCAGATAAATCTCGCTGTTGTTTCTCAGATCGTCATCGCTCACCGCCCCGGAAAGAATCCGCGGAAAACTGAACGCCACCAGACTTCCATCAAAATTGAGCGACGAAATAACCTCCGCAGTCGCCGACGAAGGCGCATTAGTAATTTGTTCTATCTTTCCACTTGGCACATCGAGAACATAGAGTTCAACACCACCGTCACTCGTATTGAGAACTCTCCGCCTCGTCGCGAACGCAACCCGCCGTCCATCACCACTGATGGTCGGCTGCAGCTTCACATCAACTGCTCGCGATCCCAAATTAGTTAACTGACGAATAGAATCGTCGCGACCATCGAACATATAGACCTGCGTCTGGTTGGTCCCATTCGAAGCCGAATACACCACCCGCATCCCATCATTGCTAACCGCGCGCCCTTCAACGAGCGACAGCTCCACCACATCGGCCGCCAGAACTCGACTCGTTAACGTTCTCGTATCGATCCACATTAGATCCGCCTTATCCGCGGCTAAGCTGTTCCTCTTGTAATAAACACGCGTCCCGTCACCGCTGATCTTCGGATTGGCTCCATCGTCGGTCAACCGTGTAAACTTCCGCTCCAAGGTGTCATAAATCACAATCTTCCCCTGCGACGAAAACGTAAGCGTGCGACCGTCACTCGAGACAGACGGCTGAAAGTTTCCATCACTCAGTCTTAAGGCATCGGACGCAGGCTTCGTTTCAGTCAGTTGAGTCAGCTTCACTCCATCAAACAGAAAGATCTCCGAACTGCGATCAGCGTTGCGCCCCACGAGATCCTCGCTCGACGCAAACGCCACGATCTTTCCGTCGCTCGAAACGGCCGGACAGACCGCGCGCGTCGCGCCCAGCTCGACGAATGAAGACAAATCGGTTCGCAGCAGTCGAAACGAAGCGGAACCGCCCGTATTTGCGAGATCAGCAGACGATTCAAAGACAATCGTGCGACCGTCGTCGCTGAGTGTTGGATTGAGATTGAGCACGTGTTCCGGCGTGTTCGTGACCCGCGTCAAAGTCGCAAACGAAGCCGTAGGACGTGTTGAAGTGACAACAAAAAGAAAACAGGTGATGAGGAAACAGACTGTGAGACGAAGCATCGTGAGGTTGCTCCTTACTTAAAATTTGTTGCGCATTCTACACCTCGGCAGAAAAATTTCAAGCAGAATCTTACGTTGGTGCTATTCTCTCCGGCCAACATGAAAATCCTTGTAAGCGGTTCGCATGGACTCGTCGGCAAAGCCTTAATCAAGTCGCTTACTACAGATAGCCATGAGGTTCTGAAATTGGTGCGGAGCAGTCGTGCATTTGGCGCGCCGGAAATCGAGTGGCATCCGAACCAGGGGCAGATCGACGCACAACATCTCGAAGGTTTCGACGTCGTGGTCCATCTCGCCGGCGAAAGCATCGCCTCAGGTCGTTGGACCGACAGCAAGAAGCGCGCGATTCGTGAAAGCCGTGTAAAGGGAACAACGCTACTCAGCGAAGTTCTTTCACACCTCTCTCGCCCCCCATCAGTTTTTCTCTGCGCGTCGGCGATTGGTTACTACGGCAATCGTGGTGATAAGCTTCTGACCGAGCAGAGCGCGCCCGGCGAAGACTTCTTATCAAGCGTCTGCGTTGAGTGGGAAAATGCGACGAAGCCCGCGACAGAAAAGGGAATCCGCACAATCCACACGCGCTTCGGAGTGATTCTCGACCCAGCCGGCGGCGCACTCGCGCAGATGTTGACGCCCTTTCGCATGGGAATCGGTGGACGCGTTGGCAGTGGAAAGCAGTGGATGAGTTGGATCGCGCTCGAGGATGTTGTGAATGGACTGAAGTTCCTGATCGCGGACAAGCCCGTACACGGACCAGTGAACTTTGTCGCGCCCAATCCGGTGACAAATGCCGAGTTCACGAAAACTCTCGGGCGCGTTCTCTCACGGCCCACGTTGTTTCCGGTCCCCGCATTCGGAGCACGTCTCGCCTTTGGTGAACTTGCAGACGCGCTCTTGCTTTCAAGTCAAAGAGTCGAGCCCGGCGTCTTAGAAGACAACGGCTTTCTCTTTAGCTGGCCCACACTCGAACCAGCGTTGCGTCACTTACTAATCCGTCAATAATCCGCGTTCATCCGTGGCTAAACTCGGGCAATGCCTGAAACACCTCGAGCGCGTACTTCACGTTGCCGAACGGCGCGGACACTTGCACACCCTGAATCTCGTCACGGACTTCGAGCAGCGACTCGCGTGCGATCTTCAACCCTTCATCACGTCCAGCTTCCTTGCTGATAGCGGAAGCCGCTCGCATTCGATCCATGATCGACGGCGTCACACGCACACCAGGAACCTCATTGTGCAGAAACTCCGCGTTCCGATACGAAACCAGCGGCCAGATGCCCGCGATGATGGGAATCCGCACGTGCTCGATGCGTTTTAGGAAGTCGCGCAATTGACCTGTATCAAACACCGGTTGCGTGATCGCATACTGCGCGCCCGCTTCAACCTTCCATTCGAAGCGCTTGATCTCTTCGTCGAGATTGATCGCCCCTGGATTAACACCAACGCCGATGCAGAACGCAGTTGGCTCACCGATGGGGTTGTTCCCGAGATCCATGCCATGGTTCAGCTTGTTGACCATGTTCGTCAGACCGATCGAGTCGATATCGAAGACGGCCGTGGCATCCGGGTAAGGTCCCATCTTCGGTGGGTCGCCCGTGATGACCAGAATATTGCGCAGGCCAAGCGCCGCAGCCCCGAGCAAGTCAGACATCATGCCGAGAAGATTTCGGTCGCGACAACAGTAATGAAGCACGGACTCAATTCCGATCTGTTGTTCCACAAGTACCGCCGTCGCAATTGCGCTCATGCGTGACTGCGCCCGCGCGCCATCAGGAATGTTGACGCCATCAACACCCGCCTCTTTCAACAGTCGAATCGAATCGAGCGTCTTCTTCGCATCGACACCTTTCGGCGGCAGTACCTCGACTGAAGTAACAAACTCGCCGAGCTCGATCTTGCGTCCCCACTTGGAACGCTCTGCGGGCGGAACGACGCGAATATCAGGCGCCGTGTCTTCAACAGTTGCCGCACCACCACCACTAAATACTCGCTGAGCTCGCGGCGACGCAGCACGCACCGAATCTGAAATCAGTTTGATATGTGACGGCGTTGTGCCGCAGCAACCGCCGATAAACTTCGCGCCCGCCTGGATGAATCGTTTCGCAAACTTCGACATGTACTCAGGCGAGCACATGTAGAACTGTCGACCCTGTACGTCACGCGGTAGTCCGGCGTTTGGTTGCGCCGAGAGTTTCTTCTTCGTGACCTCGCGCATCTTCTCGAGCGCGGTCAGAATGATCGCTGGTCCGACACCGCAATTGAGCCCGATCACGTCCGCGCCCCACTCGTCGAGCCGCTCCGTGAATAATTCGGGCGTGGTGCCAAACATCGTGTTGCCATCCATCTGGATAGTCATCTGCGTGATGATCGGAAGATCGCAGACATCCCTCACGGCCGCGATGGCCTGGCGTATTTCCGAGACGTCGGAAAACGTTTCCAAACAGAAGAGATCGACGCCACCTTCAGCCAGCGCGACAGCCTGTGCTTTGAACATGTCGCGCGCTTCGGCAAACGAGGTTGGACCATACGGCTCGATACGCAGGCCGAGTGGGCCAATAGCTCCGGCGACATAAGCGCGCTCGCCCGCGGCTTCACGGGCCACCTTTGCTGCGAGGGCGTTGATCTCGTGGAGATTTCCCTCGAGTCCGTATTGCTGGAGTTTGGGAGCAGTCGCGCCGAACGTGTTGGTCTCGATGATGTCGGCGCCGGCGCGAATGTATTCAGTGTGAATCTCACGGACCAGATCAGGCGCGCTGAGATTCAACTCGTCGTAGCAGCGATTGATGTAGACGCCCTTGGCGTAGAGCATCGTGCCCATCGCGCCGTCGACGACGAGGATACGGTCAGTGGAGAGAAGTTCTCGAAATGGTTGCATCGGCAATGAAAAAGCCCCGCGCTAAACAACGCGGGACTTCAAAATCGTTTTGAAGTTTTTCGGGTTCTGCCAGGCGCCCGAGCTGTTTAGCTGGTTATTTTACGTGGCCGCAAGTCGCCTTAACTCACCACGTTTTTCATGGTGCTTATACGCTTCCACAGCAAGGGGTGTCAAGTTTCTCGGAAAGTACTGTAGGGGTGGCCCTCCGTGTGTTGATTGTCAAGACATCCTTTACACTTTGTTATCAAGACATCCTTTACACTTTTAATCTAGTAGTAGGGGCTGTGGGAACGGTGGAAAAACGGTAGTTTGTTTTTCCACGGTTTCCATAGCCCTCCGTTCAATGGCGCTTCTTAAGGGGCAGGAGTACCGGAGTGCTGCGGCCAGTGCGCAAGTCGATTTCACGGACCGTCAAATGCCGGAAGGTCACTAATAACTTTCCCTCACACTCATCGACTCGGACCTGCTCCGAAGCCAGCGCCTCACTCACAAAGTACGTTTGCTGTCGATAGTAAAGCAGCCCTTGCGAGTTCAGTCGTTTGACTTCACCGCCACTGTATTCCCACTCCTGCGGCAGCTCCTGATAAGGACGCAGGTTCACCGCCTGGTAGACTTCGCCCGGCGTTTTATGGCCCAGCGCTTCGTGTGGTCGCTCATAGTTGTATTCCTCTCGAAACTCCGCGGCCCAGCCTTTCCATTCACTCATCGTGGTTGGTTCACCGCGGTGTTTGGTACGTCGCTTTAACGTCTGGTGAAAGCGCTCCACTTTGCCTTGCGTCTGCGGATGACGAATGCCCGAGTAACGTAGTACCACTCCCTGTTTGAGCAACCAGACTGCCACCCAGGTTAAACCATACTGATTGGTCGTACTGAACCACGGCGTGCCGTGATCCAACAGCAGCGAAAGCGGCACCCCATGCTCTCTAAAATAGTCTTCCAAGCTCTGCTTCACGCCTATTCCGCCAGTACTGCTCAACGGCCACAGCCCATGCAAATAACGACTGCAATCGTCCAACAAGGAAAGCGGGTAACACTTTCCCCGGGGCAGCGTGTAGTCGCCCTTAAAGTCCATCTGCGCCAGCTCATTACACTGCTCCCGCGCAAAGCGCAGCTTCGTCTTCTCCACCTTCGGCGGCACCACCCGACCGCAGCGTTTCAGGATCCGTTGCGCTGTCGCCGGCGCCACCCGCACCCCATCTCGCTCCAGCGCTTTGGCGATCTTCGGTCCACCCCAGGCGGTCTTATCACGCAGTGCCAGTACTGCTGCTTCCACTTTCGCAGTCGTCTGTCCTGCCGAAGACAACGGGCGCCGGGAACGTTCTGCCAATCCGCTCACACTCCCTACCTCGTGATAACGGTGCAACCATAAATAACCCGTCGGCCGGCTGATGCCATACTCACGACACAAGGCTGCAATCGACTCGTCCGCTTCCTTCGCTCGCAACACAAACTCTACTCGCTGATCCATGACGCTCTCAGTTCTCCAAGGCATCTGCAACTCCTCCTGGTCGCTGCAGACTACCCCATCAACTGTAAAGGATGTCGTGATAACGATCTGTAAAGTATGTCATGATAATGAACACCTCCGTGGCCGCCCGTGGTTTGGAATCGGTTTCACCAAGCAACAGTCTCGGGTTTGGCGAACATGATCAAAACCACGGGCGGCCACGGAGGGCCGCCCCTACAGTACGTTCCGAGTCGCACAACCAATTTCGATCTTGGGATTGTTGAGCGCGGGAGTGTCTTGTTTTTTCCGTCACGATGACATTGTCTTTCATATAGACCGATTGTTGTGAAACGAATAAGTACATTTGTTTTCTATAACTTACAGGCGTAAAATATGAAACGAAAAGGCAACGACTCTCGTAAGTTTGTGAATCAGAGACACGGTCCTTCAATTACAGCCTTGCTGTTGGAAGTCGTGACTGTTGTTCGTAGGAGCCCCTCGGGCGTCTGCACAAAATCAATTGCTGGTGCCCGTATGGTCATCGTTAACCTGGAGAATTTACTGAATGAAGTTTCCCCGGAAGTTACCCCATTTTCGCTCGATCAAGTTTGCACCATTTGCACTGATTTCACTTTTTCTTTTCAGTAACCTGACTGGCATTCTCTTCAGCCGCGCGATGGCGCCGGACGTAGTCGCCAGTACTCAGACATTTCACATTCCGGCAGACATTCCCACTTCGGGGGACCAGGATCTCGATCGCATCATCTTTGAAGTTGCCGAGAATCAGGGTGTCGATCCGCGCTTCCTTCACGCGGTCATCTGGCAGGAATCGAAGTACGATACTCATGCGCGGTCGCATGCGGGTGCGCAGGGCTTGATGCAGTTGATGCCGGCGACGGCGAAGCGTTTTGGTTGCGAGCATCCGGACGATCCGGAGGAAAACATTACAGCGGGAACGAAGTATCTGAGCTGGCTGCTCAAGCGATTCTCAGGGAATGTTGAACTGGCACTTGCGGGTTACAACGCGGGCGAGGGTTCGGTTGATAAGTACGACGGTATTCCGCCGTATGGTGAAACGAAGAATTACGTAAAGATCATTACGGGTCGTTACGGCAAGTCCTACCATCCGGTGCTTCCACCTGCTGAAGCTGCTCAGGTATTTCAACTCCACGCCGATTAGAACCAAGCCACGGATAACGCGGATCAGTGTAGATCGATTTACACTGATCCGTGTTATCGTGATCCCGGTCTTTCCCTAAGCTCCGATTTACCACAAAGGAATCAGCCTATGAGTGACTTCCTGGGACATCCAAGAGGCTTATCAACACTCTTCTTCACCGAGATGTGGGAACGCTTCTCCTACTACGGCATGCGAGCAATCCTGACGCTCTACATGACGAAGTCGTTCGCTGAGGGAGGACTCGGTTTCGACGAGAAATACGCAAGCATTATTTATGCGACCTACGTTTCCTCTGTTTGGTACTTACCTTTGCCCGGTGGCTGGCTGGCAGATCGAATATTCGGCGCACGCCGCGCGGTTCTGATAGGCGGAATCATAATCGCCTGCGGTCACTACGCAATGGCGGTTAACTCGAAGGCCACCTTTTATGCTGGTCTCATCCTAATCGCCTGTGGCACCGGACTGTTGAAACCAAACATCAGCGCGATGGTGGGCCAGTTGTACTCCGAAGGCTTTCCAGCACATTGGGATCCTAAGCTTAGAATTCCACGTGGACAAGTTGTCGCG
>JADMIO010819911.1_pt1 | contig 89316 bp, 93 predicted proteins | sample 8958161 | NCBI WGS metagenome assembly JADMIO01 (sample SAMN16585339, study PRJNA669376) | soil metagenome | isolation source: Crop rotation soil | place: USA: Cullars Rotation, Alabama | collected 2011
CGCGACAACTTGTCCACGTGGAATTCTAAGCTTAGGATCCCAATGTGCTGGAAAGACCGTTTCCGCCAACTGGGACAACACCATCGGCGAAATCATCGCGGACGCGATGGATAAGGTCGGCAAAGACGGCACCATCACCGTGGAAGAAGCCAAGTCGATCGAAACCACCCTCGACGTCGTCGAAGGTATGCAGTTCGACAAGGGCTATCTCTCTCCCTACTTCGTGACCAACGCGGAGTCGATGGAGGCCAAGCTCGAAGACGCTTACATTCTCAATTACGAAAAGAAAATCAGTAGCCTCAAGGATCTCCTCCCAGTCCTCGAGAAAGTTGCCAAAATCGGCAAGCCGCTCCTGATCATCGCTGAAGACGTCGAAGGCGAAGCCCTCGCGACCCTCGTCGTGAACAAGCTCCGTGGCACGTTGAACATCTGCGCCGTCAAAGCGCCCGGCTTCGGCGATCGCCGCAAAGCCATGATGGAAGACATCGCCATCCTCACCGGCGGCAAATGCATCACCGAAGATCTCGGCATCAAGCTCGAATCGATCGGTTTGGAAGACCTCGGTCGCGCCAAGAGCATTGTCGTGGACAAGGAAAACACCACCATCGTTGAAGGCTACGGAAAACCGGCCGAAATCCAGGGCCGCGTCGGCCAGATTCGCCGCCAGATCGAGGAAACCACCTCCGATTACGACCGCGAAAAATTGCAGGAACGTCTCGCGAAGCTCGCGGGCGGTGTGGCCGTCATTAACGTTGGCGCCGCGACCGAATCCGAAATGAAGGAAAAGAAAGCCCGTGTTGAAGACGCGCTCCACGCGACCCGCGCGGCGGTTGAAGAAGGCATCGTTCCTGGCGGCGGCGTCGCTCTCCTCCGTTGCATCGGCGCGATCGACGCTCTGAAGCTCGAAGGCGACGAACAAATCGGCGTGGACATCGTCAAGCGCGCCATCGAATCCCCCTTGCGCTCGCTCGCCGCGAACGCGGGTGTGGAAGGTTCGATTATCGTTCAGGAAGTCAAACGCCGCAAAGGCAATGACGGTTACAACGTCGCCACGGGCGAATATGTTGACCTCGTCAAAGCTGGCGTCGTTGACCCGAAGAAAGTGACCCGCACAGCGCTGCAGAACGCGGCCTCCATCGCGGGTCTGCTTCTGACCACCGAATGCCTCATCACCGAAGTTCCTGAGAAGGAAAAGCCGGCAGCTCCGGCCGGTGGCGGTCACGGCGGCATGGGCGGCATGGACTACTAAGCCGTTAAGAATACAAAGCAGGGCAGGGGGATGCACCCCTCTGCCCAACGCTCTCCAAATCGGGAGGAAAAAGTTAGGCCGGCCCAAAAGCCGGCCTTTTTACTTCCGCGTTCGCGCCGGCTTTCACCAATCGGTGACAGACCCGTCCGTTTCCAAATAAGTCTCGGCGTTCTGCCAATCGTGGCCGATTTTGTCAGCCATTTGAGCGTCATCCAATTCGATTCCCAAGCCTGGCTTCGTCGGAATGCGCACATGGCCATTTTCGACTTTGAAAGGTTCCTTAATATAGCCCACGCCAAGGCTGACTTGTTCCTGGCAAAGAAAATTAGGAATGCTGGCGGCGAGTTGCAGACCACTGGCAAGTGAAATTGGCCCGAGCGGATTGTGCGGAGCGACGGCGGCATAATACGCCTCAGCCATTCCCGCGATGAGGCGCGCTTCCATGATTCCGCCCGCGTGGCACATGTCCGGTTGCAAGATAACAGCAGCGCCCTTCTCAAGTATTTCGCGGAAACCCCACTTTGTGAAAATCCGTTCCCCGGTCGCAATTGGGAGATGAGTTTCTTTGGCGATCTGAGCCATCACATCGACATTTTGCGCCTGCACAGGTTCTTCAATGAACATCGGGCGATACGGTTCCAGCGCTTTGATCAGCACCTTGGCGTTCGCGGGACTGATCGCCCCGTGGAAATCAATTGCGATATCGACGTCGTTCCCGCCCGCTTCCCGCAACGCGGCGAACGCCGCCGCAGCCTCGTCAATAAATTTAGGGGAGGCCACGAATCCTGATTGCGGCCCACGTTTCACACTCGTTTTGAAAGCAGTAAAGCCCTCCGCTTTACGTTGCTTCAGTGTGTCCGGATTATTTCCGACGTGCGCATAGACGCGGACTTTGTCGCGAGTTGGGCCGCCCAGAAGTTCGTAAATCGGCACGCCAAGCACTTTGCCTTTGATATCCCAAAGCGCCTGTTCAATGCCGCTCAACGCGCTCGTGAGAATCGGCCCCCCGCGATAAAATGCGTGCCGATAAATCGCCTGCCAATGATGCACCACCGCGCGCGGATCTTTGCCAACGAGATAAGGTGCCACTTCCTCAACCGCCGCCGCGCAAGTTTTCGCGCGTCCTTCGGTGATCGGTTCGCCGAGCCCGTAAATACCCGCGTCGGTATGAATCTTCAGGAAGAGCCAACGCGGTTTGACGAGGAATGTCTCCAGCTTCGTGATCTTCAGCTTGGATTTGAAATCAGGCGGCGCTCCCTCAATGCGTTTGGGCTGCGTCGCGTAAGGCTGAGTTGCATCCGCAGCAAGCGCGGCGGACCCGGCGGCCACAGCGCCGAAAAGGTGTTGCAGAAACGAGCGGCGGAAAAGTGGTGTGCTCATAATTCGTCCTGGGAACGCCGCAGTTTAAGGAACGCGATTCATCCGGGCAATAAAATCAAATGCCCGGGATTTACGCTCGAAGCTGATGGAAGACGAGATGGCTTACGCCGTGCACTTCAGCGCCGGGAATTTTTTCCCAAGGATAGGCGCGCTGTCGGTGCGGAGCCAGTTTTCGAGCACACCGGCGTAAACGGAGCGGAAATCGGTGGTAAAACGGATGTCGCCGTTGAGCAGGTCGGTGGTGGCAAGGCTTGGCATGTTGCCGGTGATGCCAGCTTTGACTTTTGGGCCGGCCAGGAACATCGGCGCAGCCGCTCCGTGATCGGTTCCGCCGTTGGCGTTTTGGGAAACGCGGCGTCCAAATTCGCTGAAGGTCATCAGAAGCACGCGCTGATCCTGCCCCATCGCTTTAAGGTCATCGAAAAAGGCTTTCACGCCGCTCGCCATTTCGCCAAGCAAGCGTTGCTGCGCGGGAACTTGATTGGTGTGGGTGTCGTAGCCGCCCTGTGAAACGTAGAAAACCCGAGTCGGCAAACCGCCCGCGATCAATCGCGCAACGAGTTTAAGCGACGTCGCAATTTGGGAGGCGGGATAAGCGCTTTGATTTTTGACGTTCTTAGTGACTGCCAGAATTTTGTCAGAGCTAACCTGCGCATCGAGCGCTACGCGTTCAAGGAAATCAAGGCTGGAGCCGCGAACTTGCGGTGCCATTCCCGGCGCCGAAGCGATGCTCCCGCCGGAGTTCAGTTCGGAAGCGTCGCTCTCGATCATCTCCGGGCTGTTCAGTTTGCGATAAAACATTTCGTTCCCACCATCGTCGCCGGTCGCGAAGCGGTAGCTCTCGGGATTTTCCAGTGAAATGCCGAGCGGCCGCCCGCTGGCGAAGGCAAGCGGCATTTGGCGTCCAACGCTGATGCCGACGGTCGGGTCCGCCCCTTTGCAGGCGTTATCAAAATAGCGGCCGATCCAACCCTGAGTCTTCGGATTTTCGGGGCTGGCCGTTTGCCAAATATCAGTGGAATGAAAATGCGAACGATTCGGATTCGGATAACCGACGCCATGAACCACTTCGAGCATGCCCGCGTCATACAACGATTTGAACGCCGTCATCGAAGGATGCAGCCCAAATTCCCCCGTCAACTTGTGCGCCGCATCCGGACGGATCGCGAGCGTCGGACGCGCGCGATAATAATTGTCGTTCGTAATCGGCACGAGCGTGTTCAGCCCGTCATTGCCGCCCGCCATTTGCAGGACAACCAGAATCGGTTTCGCATTATCAGCCGCGCCCTCGGCGTGCAGGGCATTGAAAGTGTTTGAGAGAAACGTTGGGACGGTCCAGGCGAGCGCGCCGCCCACCAAACCTGTCCTCAAAAACTCTCTACGCGTCGTAAAATTCGTTTCCATAAAAATCTTCTCTTCTCCGTGCCTCTGTGTCTCTGTGGTTAAAATTGAATTAGATTAGCAGAGTTGAAATTCCGGCGTGGACATGACGAGTCGGATCGCGTGCAAAATATCTTCGGCATCCAACGACCCCTGTTCATCGAGGTAATCGGTCAAAGTTTTGCGCTGTTTATCCTTGAGACCGCTTTGGATGAAACGCTTTTCGAGCGCGGTCACGAGCCGCGGTTTCGTGGCACGCTCTTCCTCCGTAAAAATCTTCGCGATATCCACGCCGCCTTGCGGTCGAAACGGCCGCTGCCTCGGCCCGCCGGGCCGCTTCCCTCCCTTGCCGGGGGGCGGCAACATCGGATTTTCGCCAAGCACCAGGAATGCGCTCAAATTATAACGCGCCAGCAAATTGTTCGTGGTAATCCACGCCAGACCTCCATCCCATCCTTTCACATTCGGCGGCGCGAAAAGTTCCTGGCCGAGCGTGCGCATCATGTTGTTGACCATTTGCGGCTGCGGCAAAGGCCGCTCCAGCAGGCGCACGCTACTGACCAGCCATTGCGTCGGACTCTTGACTTGATTCCGCACAACCTGCGGCGAATAAAAAACGTCACTCGTAAAAATCGTTCGCAGGACCGGCTTGAATTCAAGTTTGGCCGTCTGAAATTGCCCTGCGAGTTGGTTGATTGCGTCCGCAGGCGGATTATCATCCACGAAAAACTTCCAAAGTTTTGCGGTGATGTATTTGGCGGCCTGCGGTTGCGACGTGATGATCCGCAGAACATCTTCGCCTCTGAAATAGCCCGTTTGACCGAGAATAGTTTTGGAGCCGGTGTCGTGAGCCATCGGACGATGCACAAATTCCTGCTCGCCGCGTTCATAAGACCAACCCGTTAGTGCACGCGCCGCTTCAGTCACATCGCGCTCCGTGTAATGTCCTTCGCCGAGAACAAACAGCTCCATGACTTCGCGCGCGAAATTTTCGTTCGGATGCTCCTTGCGGCTCTGCGCCTGGTCCAGCCACAGCAACATCGCCGGATCTTTGGAAACCTGCTCCAGCATCGTCAGCCAATTACCCGCGGCGTTCCGGCGAAAGATGTCGTTCTGACGATACATCAGGTAAGCATCGCGAACCTTCTGCGCGCTCGTCGCAAAATGACCGTGCCAGAAAAGAGTGAGCTTCTCCTGGAGCGGACGTTTCCCGCTGACCATCCGTTCCAGCCACCATTGGCGCAACTCGGTCAGGCGTTCGCGCTGCTCGCGCTGTTCCATCTGGCGCAACTCCTTGCGGCGCGCTTCAGGGGCATCGCGCATTTCGCGCATCATCTTGTAACGATCCGTCCCGGCCGGCTTGGCCCATTCCGGCGCTGGGGAAGATTCGGGTTCCCCTTCGAAATTGAGAAGGCGATCAACCGTCCGTTCCATTCCTTGATCGACGGCGTGCTGGATTTCCGAGGGTGTCGCCCCAAATCCGGCGCGATTCAGAAGATGCGCCGCCATCGCGGGGGTCCAAACTCCAGTGGGCAGGGGATGCAGCATAATCAGTTGACGTTGGGAAGTTGTGAAATATTCCGACTCCTTGCACAAACCCGCTCGCAAAGGAAGAGGAGACCATTTACCGCAGCGTATTGAATACTCCGTAACCTCGAACCCACAACCATGCTGCCCGTGATTCCCCCTCTCCCTTTGAGAAAAGGCCGCAAGAACAAACCGCAACGGACCGACTGCATAACGTCTCGTAAGACGCGGACCGCGCGCGGAAAGTTTCGCCTTTTTTGCGGGCGCGAAACCGGGTTAAGGTCGGGGGTCATACCCTCGAAGATTAGCAGCTTCCGCGCAAGTTGTAAGAAGAACTTCGTAGGAGACGACGTGAGGAGTTTCAAACCAAAGTCCCACCGTCATCAAGAATATCAACGCCCCCAAACTCAACCGACACCCAACTTCGTATAACCCTCGTAGGAGACGACGTGAGGAGTCCCTGACTTCAATGGATCCCACTTAAAGAACAACAGAACCGCCTTTTTAAATCTTTTAGTTTACAAATATATCTATATCATCTACCTTTTATCCAGCAATTGGAAGAAAGTCGATGAGCCTGAGCCAGACCAATGAATCCGAGCCGGTGCACCAGATCGGTGCCTATGCGCGTCCGCAAAAATTCCATCGTCGCATCAAGCCCCTCCCATCCTTCCCAATCCTTTCCCATCCGCGGTTAAAAATCCCCCTTTTCCTCTCCCTCCGTCTCATCTGCTCCCTGTTAAATCCAACCCACCCCAAAACTTCTTTCCTCTCTGTGTTCTCTGTGCCTCTGTGGTTTATTTGCTCCAAGTTAAAAATCAGCTCACCCCACAACATCCGAGCGATGCGAGCGGCCCCTTGCGAATCAACGCTCCACATCCGAGGGCGATGCGAGCGGGATGCGAGCGACATCCGAACGCAAGCGACTCCGACCCGAGCGCAATCCGGACCGACGCGAGCGATCTCCAAACCATCCAAAAGCGCAACACCCCGTTCAGGCATCATCTCCCTCAAAAGCCCCGCCATTCCCATGTTTCATGGCGAACCAACAGCGAATTCCCCTGCAATTTCAACTATTTCAATGCCCCACCCCAAAAAGCCCTGTAATTCCAACAATTCCATCACCGAAATTTACCTCCGCCGACCTTGTCGCCCCACTTTGCGCTCCCCTTCCAACCCCAAATAACTAACCTCCAACCATGCGCACATTCCTCACCCGCATCCTTCCCCTTCTTCTCTGTGCCCTCTGTGCCTCTGTGGTTAATCCTCTTCTCCTCACGCATGCCGAAGAGCCCCTCCCCGACATCGCCCGCCTCCAATCGAGCCCCGTCCTCCGCCATCTCAAGAAAAATCCTTTCCCCGGCGAACCCAAAACCGCGGCCGAACAAACCGTCGCCTTCACCTTCGACGAACGCGGCCGCATCTGGGTCGCCGAAGCCTACAGCTACCCCACCAAACGCCCGCCCGGCGAAGGCCTCGATAAAATCGTCATCTTCGAAGACAAGGACGGCGACGGCAAATTCGAGACCCGCAAAGTTTTTGCCGAAGGGTTGAATTTGGTGAGCGCGCTCGAAGTCGGTTACGGCGGCGTCTGGGTCGGGGCCGCGCCCGAACTTTTTTTCATTCCCGATCGCAACCACGATGACATACCCGATTCCAAGCCCGAAGTTCTCCTCGACGGCTTCGGTTACCAGGATACCCACGAATGCCTCAACAGCTTCATCTGGGGCCCCGACGGCTGGCTCTACGGCAACCAGGGCGTCTTCAACCTCGCCCACATCGGCAAGCCCGGCGCCCCCGCCAGCGAACGCACCGAACTTCGCGCCGGCGTCTGGCGTTACCATCCTGTCCGCCACAAATTCGAAGTCTTCGCTCGCGGCGGCAGCAATCCCTGGGGCCTCGATTACGACGAACACGGCCAATTCTTCATGACCCATTGCCGCAGCTACTGGGGCCGCGGCATGACCACCCACGTCATCCAGGGCGGCGAATATTGGAACCAGGCCAACGCGAACTACTCGCCTTACATCCTCGCCGATCCCCCCGCCGATTTTCCCGAACTCAAAAATTACCTCCTCGCCAGCGCTGACCACGACCACGGCGCGGGCGGCGCCGGCGCGCGCGGCACGGATGCCATCTACGGCGGCCATTCCCACGTCGCCACCATGATCTACTACGGCGACAACTGGCCCGAAGAATACCGCGGCCACCTCTTCACCCACAACCTCGGCGGCCACCAAATCAACCAGGAAATCAACCAACCCCTCGGCTCCGGCTACAAAACCGTCCACGGCGAGAACGACATGCTCTTCTGCACCGACCCCACCTACGTCGCCGTCGGCATGAAATACGGCCCTGACGGCGCGGTCTATTTCACCGACTGGTCCGACCAACAACACTGCCACAACCCCAACACCGAAAAATGGGACCGCACCAACGGCCGCATGTACCGCATGGTCTGGGAGAAAACTTACAAGCCCGTCAAAGTTCAGTTTCTGCGCAACAGCCTCGCCGATTGGATGTCTTGGCTCGATGCCAAGAACGATTGGTATTCGCGAACGGCGCTCAGGAAAATCCACGAACTCGCAATTCCTGAAAACCGCAATGATACAAGCCGTCCGGTATTGAATTTTCGCGAGCAAAACACCCGTGAGATCGCTCAGCTTGAAAAATTCATCTTAGAAACAAACAATCCCGCAGATTCGCGTCTCAAACGGCTCTGGGCTTGTTATTTGCTTCTTGAGCCAGCGGGTTTCGAATCGGTGCTCCTCGAAACTTGTCTTAAAGACCCGAACGAATTTCTTCGCGCTTGGGCCGTTCGTTTTGTCTCAGAACAGGCAAATACCCAATCCTTCCAATCGCAACTCGTAGAACTAGCAAAGAGTGATGCGTCGCCAATCGTTCGTCTCCAACTCGCTTCAGCTATTCAAAGCCTCGATTATCTTACTGCTTTGAACGTCGCCAGGGCATTAGTCCTCCATCGTGAAGACTCAAACGATCGGAATATTCCGAAACTCCTTTTCCAAAGTATTGCCCAACGAATGCCGGAAACAGGAGGTATTCCAACCGACAGCCTTGATCCGAAAGCTCGCGCTTTTATTGTAAAAACGCCCGTGAATTGGCTTGATCTGGTCAAGACTTCGAAAATCTCTCAACTTTCAAATTGGCTTCTTTGGTATGCGGCAACACAGGATGGAACAGGCGTTGCTAGTATTCTGATGCAAGTCGAGAAAGCCAACGGTGCAGATCAGCGGCGGTATTTATCCATTCTGCTTCATGCAGTCTCCGCACAATCCGACGTCCGCGCTCCGGGCATGTGGTCGGACCTTTCAAAGGCTTTGTATTCGAACAATGACCCTCGAATTGTTCGTCTCGCCGAAAGCATTGGCGCCGCGATGGGCGACCATTCCCGCTTCGCAATTCTTCACAAAACGCTTCAAGACTCCAACGCGAAATCCGACGATCGAAAACACGCCTTCGCTGTCCTCACCCGCGCCCAAGACACCGAATCGCTCCCCACCTTCCTCCAACTCCTCGACGACAAAAATTTCAAATCCACAGTCATCCCCCAACTCGCCCGCTATGATTCCCAGGAAATTCCCAGACTTCTCATAAGTCACTTCCCCGGGTTCAACTCCAACGACCGCGCCGCCGCCCTCAACGTCCTCACGGCCCGACCCGCTTACGCCCTCGCGCTGCTTGACGCCGTGGCCGCCAGCAAAATCGGACGCGACCAACTCAGCGCCTTCCAGATTCGCCAGCTTCAGCAACTCGACAACGCCGAAGTCGAAAAGCGCGCCGCCGCTGTTTGGGGACGCTTCAACAAAACCAGCGCCGAGAAAAAATCCCAAATCGCCGCTCTCGAAAAAACCTTCAACGAAGCGCCGCTCTGGGCTTACTCCGCACAAGCCGGCCGCGAACATTTCAAAAAACTCTGCGCCCAGTGCCACAAGCTCGGCGATGACGGCGTCCAATTCGGCCCCGAACTCACCGGCGCCAGCCGCCACGGCATCACTTACTTCCTCGAAAACATCATCGATCCCAACGCCGTCGTCGGCGCCGATTTCCAGATGACCAACATCGAAACCAAAGACGGCGAAACCATCACCGGCCTCCTCGCCGCCGAAACCGACACCACCCTCACCATCCGCAACCAAACCGAAAAACGCACCCTCCCCAAAGACAAAATCGCCACGCGCGCCCTCAGCGACAAATCAATCATGCCCGAAGGCCTGCTCGACACTCTTCAACCACGGGAAGTGCTTGAACTACTAAAGTACCTGACGGCCAAGTAATGCAGCATGGCTTTTAGGCTTTCGCCGCTTCTTTGGTCCAGGAGTCGCGGAGGGTTACGGTGCGATTGAATGTGGGTTTTCCGGGTTGGGAGTCTTTGTCGGCGGTGAAATAGCCGAGGCGTTCGAATTGGAACCGGTCACCCGGTTTGGCAGCGGCGAGACTCGGTTCGAGTTTGGCGGTGATGACTTCCAACGAATTGGGATTGAGGTGTGGTTTGAAGTCATCGGGGACTTCCTCGACGTTGAAGAGTCGGTCGTAGAGGCGGACTTCGGCGTCGAGCGCGTGTTGGGCGGAGACCCAGTGGATCGTCCCTTTAACTTTGCGGCCGGATTGCGGCTGGCCGGGACGTGTCTCGGGATCAAGCGTGCAACGGAGTTCGGAAATGTTCCCCGACGCGTCTTTAATTACCTCGTTGCACTTGATGATGCCGACATAACGCAGGCGCACTTCGCCGCCGGGCGTGAGGCGGAAGTACTTCTTCGGAGGATTTTCCATAAAGTCATCGCTCTCGATGAAAATGGTTTTCGAGAACGGAACTTTGCGCGAGCCCGCGTTCGAATCTTCCGGATTGTTGATCGCCTCGATTTCTTCGGTCTGACCGTCGGCGTAGTTCGTAAGGACAACTTTGATCGGTCGCAACACCGCCATCACGCGCGCGGCGGTTTTGTTGAGGTCTTCGCGAATGCTGTATTCAAGGAGCGCGATGTCAGTGAGGCCGTTGAATTTCGTGACACCGATGCGTTTGCAGAAGGCGCGAATGGACTCTGGCGTAAAACCGCGACGGCGCAAACCAGCGATCGTCGGCATGCGCGGATCATCCCAACCAGTCACCAAATTCTCTTCGACGAGCTGCAAGAGTTTGCGCTTGCTCATCACGGTGTAGCTCAGATTCAGCCGCGCGAATTCGATCTGCTGCGGATGGCAGGGCGTCTGCAAGGTCTCCAGCGTCCAATCGTAAAGCGGGCGATGCACTTCGAATTCCAGCGTGCAGATTGAATGCGTGATGCCCTCGATCATGTCCGAAAGCGGATGGGCGTAATCGTACATCGGGTAGATGCACCATTTATCGCCGGTGCGGTGATGTTCGACTTTGCGAATTCGATAAAGAATTGGATCGCGCATGTGAATGTTCGGCGAAGCCATGTCGATCTTCGCACGCAACACGCGCTGGCCTTCCGCAAATTCGCCTGCACGCATGCGACGAAACAGGCCGAGATTTTCTTCGGCGCCGCGATCGCGGAATGGGCTTTCCTTGCCGGGAATGGTCGGTGTGCCGCGGTATTTTTGGATGTCTTCGAAGCTGAGATCGCAAACGTAAGCTTTGCCTTTGCGAATCAATTCTTCGGCGAAGTTGTAGAGCTGCTCGTAGTAGTCCGAGGCGAAAAACTTCTTCTCTTTCCAATCAAAACCAAGCCAGCGCACATCTTCCTGAATGGAATCTACGTATTCGACGTCTTCGCGCGCGGGGTTGGTGTCGTCGAAGCGGAGGTGACAAATGCCGCCGTTGTGTTCAAGAGCGATACCGAAATTGAGGCAGATCGATTTGGCGTGGCCGATGTGCAGGTAACCGTTCGGCTCAGGCGGGAAGCGCGTCACGACGCGTCCGCCGTGTTTCCCGGTTTTCAAATCCTCGGCAATAATGTCGCGGATAAAATCGGACGGCGCCGGAGCGGTTGCGTTGGCGTCAGGAGTCGTGCTCATTGTCATTTCGTGCCGGAACGGTAGCAAATGAACGCCGAAAGTCTAATGAGGAGTGCGCGCGAAGCGATTGGACCACGGCCAATCTGCGGTTATCTTAAGGGCGGGAGTTATGAGCACGAAGATACAACTGGATGAACGCGGGCTGGTGTGCACTTGTCCACAATGCGCCAAGCGGAATCGCATGACTTACGAGCGGTTGGGGCAAACCTTTCGCTGCGGGAATTGCCAAACGGAATTGCCGGCGCCGGGCGAACCTGTGGATGTGACCGGCGAAGGGATTTTCGCGTCGATCGTTGGCGAATCGGCTCTGCCTGTGTTGGTGGATTTTTGGGCGCCTTGGTGTGGGCCTTGCAAAATGGTCGCGCCTGAACTCGTCAAAGTGGCTGCTGGCGGGGCGGGAGATTGGATTGTCGCTAAAGTGAATACGGAAGAGTTGCCGGCGCTTGCGCAGCGTTTTCGAATCTCGAGTATTCCGACGCTGGCCCTGTTTCACAAGGGGCGCGAGATCGCCCGGAAGTCAGGAGCCATGTCCGCTAGCGCGATTCGGCAATTCGTTCAGCAAACGTTTCCGACAGCGGTTAGATCTTAAGTTTGCGTGGCCACTGTTGTTGGCTTCCCTATGCGAAGACGGGCCCTTTGTAAGAAGTGGCGGAGAGAGAGGGATTCGAACCCACGTTAGCTTTCACTAATCACGCTTTCCAGGCGTGCGCCTTAAACCACTCAGCCATCTCTCCAGCCAGAACGCGAGGCGCGCGTTCGTCCAATGTTAATCGCACGCCGAAGGCGCAACAGCAAGATGAATTGCGTTGATTCGCAGTTCACGATGGTCACTTTCACGTTCGGTTCAGACATGCGGGGTTGTGATTTTGGGGCGGTTGGCTTTTACTCCACTCAATTTCCAATGAGCACGTTATCCACGCGACGAAACTTTTTTAGCGCCACCGCGCAGGCAGTTGCGGGTGGAATACTCGCAGGTTGCGCTTCTTCAATCCACACCGACAAGAAGCCTGAGGTGTTTTCCATCATCGACACGCAAACCCATTTTTACGATCCCACAAGGCCGGGAGGTGTGCCGTGGCCTCCTCAGAACGACAAGCTGCTTTATCGGAGGGTCTTTCCACAGGATTATCGCGCTCTGCCGGTTCCACGTCCTGTCTCGGGAACGGTGGTCGTCGAAGCCAGCGCCTGGTTGGAGGACAACCAATGGGTTCTTGATCTTGCCGCGCAGGAGCCGTTCATCGTTGGTTTCGTGGGCAATCTGCCTGTTGGGACAAAAGAATTTGCCGGACACTTGAAACGGTTTTCGTCCAACAGACTCTTTCGAGGGATTCGCGTGGGGGCTCGTAATGCGGAAGGCGCGCTTAACGACTCACCGTTCATCCGGGATCTGAAATTACTGGCAGAACACGATCTTTCATTGGATTTGTTAGGGGGGAAAGAGATTCTCTCATTCGCGGATCGGCTTGCTCAGCAGATTCCAAATCTTCGGATTATCATCGACCATCTCGCTGGCGTCGTTGTGGATGGCAGCGCGCCTCCTGCTGATTGGTTGAAGCAAATGAATGCTTTGGCCAAAAGGCCAAATGTGTTTTTCAAGGTGTCGGGTCTAGTGGAGGGAACCGGGAAAACGGACGGCTCCGCGCCTCGAGACGTCACGTTCTACGCACCTATCCTGGATGCCATGATGAAGATGTTCGGCGCGAAGCGATTGATCTACGGCAGCAATTGGCCTGTGAGTGCGCGTTTCGCGCCACTGGGTACGGTGCAGGGAATCGTAGAGGATTATTTTCGCGCTCAGGGCCGCGGGGAGGAGGAGCAGGTTTTTTGCAAGACTGGCCAATACGCTTACCGCTGGGTTCGACGGTCCTCTTGATTCGGATTCGGCCTATTTCCCGAAAGTCTTTCGAAGATATTCCAGGCTTTTGCTGGCGATGATTTCGGGGCCTTCGTCGAAGTTAAAAACTTCAACGGAGACATAGCCGTTATAGCCGACTTCCTTAAGGGCGGCGGCGATGGGGCGGAAATCGACTTCGCCGAAGCCGGGACCTTTGAGGTTTTTATCGTTGGCGTGGAAGTAGGCGAAGTGGGGTGAACTTTCCCGGATGATTTGTGGGATGGGCTTCGACTCGGAGGACATCGCTTTGACGTCGAGGATGATTTTGAAGTGGGGATTGTTCAGTTGTTGGATGAACTTGATGGCTTCTTCGGCGGTGTTGATGAAGTTCGTTTCGGCGGGGGCGAGCGGTTCGAAACAGATGGTGACGCCGTGTTCCTGGGCGCGCTGGACAGGTTCGCGGAAGACTTCAGTGGCCCAATCCCATGCTTGCGACGGGGTGACGCCTTCCATGATGTTGCGCTGTTTGGGGGAGCCGACGACGATGGTTTTGCCGCCAATGTCGGCGCAGAATTTGGCGAGGTCGCTGAAGTATTGGGAGGTGCGCTTGCGGACGGCGGGGTCGGGATGGGTGAGGTGCATGCCTTCGGTTTGCACGAGAACCCAATGGATGCCCGAGACGGCGATTTTATTACGGGCGGCCAGGTCTTTGATTTCGCGGCGGCGGGCGGAATCGATGTCGGTGACGTGTTTTGCGATGGTGAAAGGGGAGATTTCAACGGCGTCGTAACCGACTTTGGCGGCATAACTGAAGGTGTCGTTGAGAGTCCAGTCTTTGAAGATTTCGTTGCAGATGCCGAAGCGAATCATAGGGAGAATGTGTGGAGGGGGGAGGGGGGGTGTGATCTGTTAAGTGAAAAAGGTGTAAGCGTTTGGTTTTAAGTATGTATTCGCAATTCTAATAATATTTATGAGTGAAATAAGCATGAGATAAGCATGAGATAAGCGTGATTTAGGCGAAAGAATCACCTTTGGGCTGTGAGTTCGCGAAGTTTCGCTGCTGCGGCGCCGGAGTCGATGACTTGGGCGGCGTCTTTCACGCCCTGGAGAATTGAAGCGGAGCGGCCGGCGACGTGGAAGGCCGCGCCGGCGTTGAGAAGGATGGCGTCGCGTTTGGGGCCGCGTTCGCGTCCGTCGAGGATGGAGCGGATGATTTCGGCGTTGGCGAATTTATCGCCGCCTTTGAGGTCTTCAAGAGTGGCGAAGGCGATCGCGACTTCGCTGGGGGAAAGACTTCCGCTCCTGGGTTCTTCGCCGGGAGAGAAAGTGGCGGTCGTGCTGGGGCCGATGGTCGAGAGCTCGTCGAGCCAGGCATCGCCGGCCTGGCCGCAGACGACCATGGCCTGGCGCAAACCGAGTTGCTCCAGAACGACCGCGACGGGTTGGCAGAATTGCGGGCGGGGGACGCCGACCAGTTGGACGTTGGGATGGGCCGGATTCAGGAGCGGCCCCATCAAATTGAAGATGGTGCGCTGGCCGCGTTCGGCGCAGAGCTTGCGGGCGGGGGCGATGTGTTGGAAGGCGGGATGGTATTTGACTGCGTAGAAAAAAGCGAAGTTGTTGGTGCGGAGCGATTCGGCGGCCTGTTCGGGAGTGAGGTCGACGGGAACGCCCAAGGCTTCGAGGACTTCAGCGCTGCCAGCGAGGGAGGTGATGGCGCGGTTACCGTGCTTGGCGACGGTGATGCCGGCGCCGGCACAGACGAGGGCGACGGCCGTGGAGATGTTGAAAGTATTCAGGCGATCGCCGCCGGTGCCGCAGACGTCGAGGATGGTTCCGGCGCGCGTGGCTGGGTCGATGGGGACGGGAATGGAACGCTGGCGAAGTTCGCGGGCAAAGGCGGCGATTTCGCGCGTGGTCTCGCCTTTGGTAGCGAGGGCGACGAGGAATTCCGCTTTGGTTTCGGTGGAATCGTCGGGGGACGCGAGGAGTTTTACGGCGTCGGCGACCTCGTGATTCGACAGCGAATGGCCTTCGCGCAAACGTTGCGAAAGTTTGGCGAAGTTGCTCATTAAGGTAGAGACTCCTTACGTCGTCTCCTACTTTATTTGAGAAGTTCCTCGGCGATTTGGACGGCGTTGAGGGCGGCGCCTTTTAGCAATTGATCGCCGACTACCCAGAAGCAGAGGCCGTTGTCCAAGGCGCAGTCTTTGCGGATGCGGCCGACCTGGCAGTTGTCTTTTTCGGCAACGTAGAGGGGCAGGGGATACTCGGCTTTCTCAGGCGTATCGACAATGTCGAGGCCGGGGGCTTTGGCCAGAACTTCACGGGCGGCTTCGACGCTGACGGGCTTTTTGAATTCAGCGCTGATGGCGATGGAATGGGCGCGATAAACGGGGACGCGCACGCAGGTGACGCTGGCGCGGAAGGCGGGATGATGCATGATTTTGCGGCCTTCGTTTTCCATTTTCATTTCTTCCTTGGTGTAACCGGTGGGGAGGAAGGAATCGACCTGCGGCAGCACGTTGAAAGCGATTTGGTGCGGATAAACTTCGCGCGTGACGGTTTCGTCGCTGACGATTTGTTGCACCTGGTTGCGCAGTTCTTCAATGGCTTTGGCGCCGGTGCCGGAGACGGCCTGGTAGCTGGAAGCGAAGATGCGAGTGACTTCAAAGGCCTTGTGCAACGGATAGAGCGCCATCAAGGAAATGGCGGTGGTGCAATTCGGATTGGCGATGATGCCTTTGTGATTTTTTACGTCGGCGGCGTTGATTTCCGGAACGACGAGGGGAACGTTCGGGTCCATGCGGAAGGCGCTGGAGTTATCGACGACCACGCAACCGGCGGCGGCGGCGATGGGGCCGAACTCACGCGAGATGTTTCCGCCAGCGCTGAACAAAGCGATGTCGATGCCTTTGAACGAGTCTTTAGTCAGTTCCTGGATCGCAATCTCCTGCCCTTTGTATTTCAGAGTTTTACCAACGGAACGAGCGGAGGCCAAAAGGGTGAGCTTGCCGACCGGGAAGCGGCGCTTCTCCAGGGTGGCAACCATTTCTACGCCGACAGCGCCAGTGGCGCCGACGACAGCAACATGCGGATTGCGGTTCATATCAAAGGGGCGGGACTCTACCTTTGCGGAGTTCAGTTGTCCAGCTTAAGAGGCGGGCGCAGAGCTTGTCCAAATCGGGCAAATGCTGGCAGGAACGCAATTGGGTCATGCAGAGGCCGAAGCCGGCGCCGTAAGCCGCGCCGTTGAGGACGCAGGCGTTCGTGCGGGCGTCGGTGATCTGTTTGAAAGCGCGGTCCAGAATTTCTTCGCGGGAACCGGTCATTTCATATTTCCAACCGACGATCAATGCGTCCGGAAACCAACCGCGAAGTTGGGGAAGCACTTTCGTCGTTGGGGCGAGGCGCAAGGTGAGTTCGTCGCCGCGGGTGGGAAATTTCTTGGCTTGGAGCTTTTCGCCCTGGGCGTTTTCGACAGAGGCGACTTTGAAATCACAGAGGGCGGCGGCGTGGAAAATGGCATCGATCGATGAGTTGCCGAGGGCTTTCAGTTTTGAAGCGAGATCGTCGTTGGTGGAAAAGCGAGTGAGTTCACCTTTGACTTCTGTGGGGTCGGTGGCCTGCTCGCCTTTGAGGCAGTGAACTTTGTGGCCGGCGGCGGTGAAAGCATTTGCGAGCGTGATCCCGAGGCGGCCTGTTGAGAAATTGGTGAGTCGTCGAACTTCGTCGATTGGTTCGTAACTTGGACCGCAGGTGACGATTATATTCACGGCGCAACTTCCTCCACAAAGTGACACGCGGCAAAATGATCTTTGCCGGCACGACGCAGGGGGGGCATGTCGATTTTACAAATATCCTGGACGAGGGGGCAGCGAGTCTGGAATGGGCAGCCGGGCGGCGGATTGAGAGGCGATGGCAAATCTCCTTTGAGCAAGGTGCGCTCTTTTTTTCGGGGACGAATTTCGGGGACGGCGGAGAGGAGGGCCTGGGTGTAAGGATGGGCGGGTCGCGAGGTGACGACTTTGGCGGGGCCGATTTCCACCGCGTGCCCCAAATACATGACCATGATGCGATGGCTGATATGCTCGACCACGGCGAGATCGTGCGCGATGAAGAGGTAAGCGAGGCCGCGTTCGCGTTGGATGTCTTGCAGGAGGTTGATGATTTGGGCCTGCACGGAGACATCGAGAGCGCTGACGGGTTCGTCGCAGACGAGAAGGCGGGGTTCGACGGCGAGGGCGCGCGCGATGCCGATGCGTTGACGTTGGCCGCCGCTGAATTCGTGGGGATAGCGGAAGGCGTGCTCGGGTTGGAGGCCGACAGACTTCAATAAATCCTGAACGCGCGCTTCTCTTTTCTGGCGGGTCTTTTCCACCTGATGAATCTCCAGAGGCTCGGCGACGATCTCATTCACGGTCATGCGCGGGTTGAGCGAACCGTACGGGTCCTGGAAAACCATTTGGAATTTTTTCCGTTTTGGCCGGAGTTCGGAGGAGCGGAGATGGGAAATATCTTCGCCTTCAAATCGAATGGAGCCAGCGGCGGGTTCGAGCAGTCGCAGAACGGCGCGGCCGAGGGAGCTTTTGCCGCAGCCGCTTTCGCCGACGAGGCCGAGGGTTTCGCCGGGTTCGAGGGAGAAATTGACGCCGTTGACGGCTCGCAATTCCACGCGCCGGAATAGCCCTTGCTGAATCGGGTAACTGACCCGGAGGTTTTCTACTTCAAGCAGAGGGGGCATTGTAAAGACGAGGAAAACGCTCGCTAAAATCGAGGGTTCCGGCAAGGGAAAGAGCTGATCATCTTTTCAGGAAAGCGGCTTTTCGAATGTCCGCGGCTTTTTTTGCGGGTTGCGTCGGCTTCGGCATCACGACTCAATTCCTTGAGGAGATCAGCTTCACGATCGACTGCGTTGGCGACGCGCGAGTCGTCTCCATACTTGTCTCGCAGGATACCTGTAATGCGCTGGCAGACCGTTAATGCTTCAGCAGGTTTTTTCTCGGTGACGTAGGTGTCAGCAATTTTTCCGAGGCTGCCGATAAGGAGACCTTTTTCTGCGGTATTTTCCTGAGACTTCACGATGAATTCGTAGTTTTCGCGCGCCAAATCCATGCGCTTGCCTTGTTCGGCGACGCGGGCGAATTCTCCAATCATCGGCGCAATTTTGGCGGGTTGCGCGGAGTAGCGAGCGGAGGCGACGGAGCGAAACGTTTTTTGGGTTTTTTCGATGCGACCCCAATCGATTGGCTTCTCGACAGAAAGGGCGCGCATAGCGCCCTTGCCCAACTCGGCGGTGTCAAAGTTTTGAGTGACGAAAACTTGCGTGATTTTGTCCGCAGTTGGTTGCGGATCGGCGCCTTCCTTCAAATCTGTGACGAGCTTCAGCCAAAGCGGATTGACGGCCCAGGGCGCCAGCCCCGGCGCTTTCATGTCGAGATCAAAGGCTTTATCGACATCCGCCTCAAATTCCTTGCGGCGATTCGTTTGCAGATGCACGCGAGCGAGGCCTTCGAGCGGAAGTAAAACCGCCTGATGCTTCTTTCCGTAGCTTTGTTCAGCGATCTTGATGGCGGCCTTGTAATATTCTTCGGCTTCTTTGACTTTGTTTTGTTCCATCTCAAGGTCGCCAAGGGCTGTGTTCATGCGCAGTAATCCCTCCGTCGAGTCTTTGCCTCGATACATGTGCAACTCTTCCTCTGCGCCGCTCCACGCGCTTCCTGTGACGACGCGCCTGGTTTCCGCGCGCTTCAACGCTCGCAAATAAGCCTTCTCCGCTTCGGGGTAATTGCGTTTATGGGCATAAGTTTCCGCGATGAGGGCGTCCAAAACAAAGAGCTGGGGATGGTTAATGCCAATGACATCTTCGATGACAGTGCGAGCCTGTTCGGCCAACTTGAGAGCTTCATCGGTGCGCCCTGCCAGATTCGCGGTTTCCGCTTGTGAGCCGAGCAATAATCCGCGCCAGACCTGTTGTTGTTTGCCGCGTGGATTCGGGCCGAGTTTCTCAATGGCTGCGGAAAGCACTTCGAGGGCATCGTTATACTCGCCGGCCTGTGTCAAAACGCCTGCGAGAATTCCGGAATTTTGAGCGGCGACTTCCGAACCTAGTTCGGCTGCTTCGGCGGCTTCACTTTCGAGGATTGATCGCGCTTTGGCAAAGTCTCTGTTCACGCGCGCCTGTTCGGCTTCTTTGATCGCGGCGCGCCAGTGCTTTGAAGAGGCGCCTGCGCCGAAGGCTTGGTTCAAGAGGAGAGCCGAGCTGATGAGAGAGAGGCTAACGACGCGTTTCATTTTTATGTGTGAAGCGTGCAATTTCCCCGAGTTCGTCAATTTAGCAATCAAACTTTCGTTGGTTTTTCGTGGAAAAGAAAAAAGGCGCTCTTGCGAGCGCCTTCGATTCTGTTTTGGAAAGTAGATCAGCTTTCGATGTCGGCCATTTTGGCGGAGTCGGATGGCTTGGTCTTGTAGTGGCTCGCGTAGTAGCGATTTTGGTAATAGTAGTAGGAATAGTAGTAGGAATCTTTTCCTTCGAAATCGATGTCGTTGATGACGGCGCCGAGGATGTTGATTCCCGCGTTCTGGATGCGTTGCACGGAGCGCAAGGCGTGTTCGCGGCGGATCTTGTTGAACTTGGTGACGAAGACGATGCCGTCGGATTTCGCGGCGATGACGAGAGGATCGCTGACGGCCGAGATCGGCGGGCAATCGAGAATAACGCGATCGTATTTGTCGCGGACGAGATCGAGGAATTGCTGCATGCGCGCGGAGCCGATGAGTTCGGACGGGTTGGTCGGAACGGCGCCGCAGCAGATGACGTCGAGGTTGGGCACTTCGGTTTTGTGCGTGATGTCTTCGAGGCTGGAGGTCTCGCCGGTGAGGAAGGCGGAGAGGCCAACCGGGCTGTGCAATTGATACGCTTTGTGCACCGAGGGACGGCGCAGGTCGGCGTCGACCAATAGCGTGCGAAGACCGGTTTGGGCGGTAACAATCGCGACGTTGGAGGCGACGAGCGATTTCCCTTCGGAAGGAATCGTGCTGGTGACCGAAAGGAGGCGAAGTTTATCGGCCTTATTGGAAAGCGAAAGCGTCGCACGGATGGTGCGGAAACCTTCGGCCGCGTTCGATTGAGGATGCGAATGCGCCTGGAGGTCGCGTTCGACCACACTGTTTGTTTTGATGTTCGGGACGTAACCGAGGAAGGCCAACCCGAGCGCTGTTTCGACGTCTTCCTGGCTCTTGATCGAGTCGTCCAGGTAGTTGACGAAGAAGGCGAGGCCTACGCCGGCCATAACGCCGCCGAAAATACCGAAGAAAAGAGTGAGCATCACGCGCGGCTTCACGGGGGCGATCGGCATGACGGCGGGATCGACGACGCGCATATTGTTGGCCTGCATGCGGCTCATGAGTTCGGTTTCGCTGCGGCGGGTGAGGACGTTTCCGTAAATCGCTTTGCGGGTGTCGGAGTCGCGTTTGAGGGCGTCATATTCGATGCGCAAACCCCAGAGGGCCTGCTGCTTTTTGGTTTCCTGCTCGACGTTGGCGATGAGGCCTTCTTCCTTTTTCTTGAGGATGCCCAGGTTGTTGCGCAAGCCCTGCAGGGTAGCATCGGCTTCGGTTTTCATCTCGTCTTGCATGCGTTGGATTTCAGCGCGGGCCTGGATGATGACGGGATGTTTTTCGCGATACTTGGTTAAGAATGAAGCGAGAGCGCTTTCGCGGATGGCCTGTTCCTGGCGGAGGCGAACGAGGGTCGGGTTGTCGCGAATTTGGGGAATGGTATCGAGCGGCTTGCCGCTGGCGATGAGGTTGTCGATTTCAGCGAGGTTATCTTCCGCCTGCAAAGTTTCGAGATGCGCGCGGTTCAATTCGGTTTGCGCGGCGAATAATCCCTGGCGAACGAGGTTTTCGGAATCTTCCAAAGAGATTTCGTTGTGCTCGATGCGGTAGGTCTGCATCGCGTCTTCTGATTCTTTGACCTTGCCGCCGGTGTCGATTTCCTGGGTTTGCAGCCAGGTGAGGGCGTTAGAAGAAGCGTTCAGGCGCTGTTTCAAATTGTCATCGATGAAGGCCTGGGCGATAGCGTTAGCGATGACGCGGGCCTGGTTGCGATCGGAATGTTCGACGCGAATATCGACGAGGCGGCTCATGCGGACGGGAGCGATGCTAACGTCTGCCAGGAGCATGGTGACGCATTGGTCCATGTCGGCGGCTTTGGAGTAGCGCGAATCTTTCTTATCGAGTTCCAAAGTCGTCACGACGTTTTCGAGCAGGGAGCGGCTCTGCAGGTTTTTATATTGGGTCTGCAGGTAATCCATTTCGAAACGCGAATCGACGGAGACCTCGCGAAGGTTCAGCGGATTGTCGGTGTCGCGGTTGATCTGCATGCGCGTGCTGGCCATGTAGATGCGCGGGGCGCGCGCGAGGTAGATGCCGGTCAGGACGAGCACGACGAGGAAGGCGGAGATAGCAAGCCAGCGGCGTTCCATCACCACGTGCATGTAATGCCGGAGATTCGCGTTTGTCTCAAACAGCGGCGAATCGGCTTTGGGATTCGATTGGGGTTGTAACATGTAGTAGATGGTTAGGGTTAAAGCACTTTCTGACCGATTTCGATGAGGTCACCCGGTTCAACGAAGTAGTTTTTGGAGGGGTCGGTGATCGCTTTGAGATCATCCAGGCGCAAAGTGATTTTCTTGCCGGTGCGTTTGGGGGTGAACTCGATTTTATTGGGATTGCCGCGCGCAGTGAAGCCCTGGGCTTTGCTGATGGCGTCAACGATGGTCATCGGACGTTCGGAAGGAATGGCGACGGCGCCGGGTTTATTCACTTCGCCGAAAACGTTGACTTCGCGAACGTGATATTCCTTTAACGCGACAATCACGGTGGGATTGACCAGATAGTCTTTGTCGAGCGCGGTGCGAATCGACTGTTCGATCTGCGAGGGCGTTTTGCCGACGACTTCGAAGTTGTTTAGCCAGGCGAAAGTAATGGTGCCGCTGCTGGTTACTTTGCAGTCCTGGGTCAAATCTTTCTCATTTACGACGGCGATGGTGATGACGTCTTCCGCGGCCACTTTGTAGTCGGATGAAATGGCTGAGGTAGGTGATTGGGCGCGCGCGGAGGTAAAGGTAAACAGGAGGGAAATCGCCAGGGAAAAAGCGTTCCGAATGGAAGATGAATAGAAGTTCATAGAATCAATAACCAACAGCCAGACTCAGAGTAATGCGATTCACATTGTAGTCAACCACCGACGGGAGGTCGGAGGAGTACCGTTCGAAGGTATAACGCAAATTCGTGGAGAGCCACGTTTCGAAATACCAACTTGCCCCGGCGTTGAGTTGCCAGTTGGAATCGCTTCGACTGGCAAAGTTACCCGGGGATGGATCGAATTCAAGGGCCTGATACAATATAGATCCATCCAGCCGCAAACGGCCGGCTGAACCTATAATTTGAGAAACTCCGAGCGATACCTGGTCCGCGGTGTAGGCGGAGCGCACGAATTGCACGGAGACAAATTGGCGGCGGTTGTAACCGAGATTGACTCGGGAGCGGTCGCTAAAATTGTAGGTTAAGTCAGCCTCGACAACGGGCGCTTCGCCAGCGCTGTTGTTGCCCGCGATGGCGCCGCCGCTAAATGAACTGACTTCGTAACCGGCTTTGACTGTGCCGTTCAGCTTTTCGGTGAACTTGCCACGCGCGCCGACGAAGCCACCGACGAAGCTCGTTCCAGGGGGGATGACGGGTGTGGGTGAATTATCGTGGAGCGATGTTTCGCCGTAGTACCCTTCGCCGAAGAGGCGTGTGTCGGCGGTGAGATAATAATCGAATCCGGCAATTCCTTCGATGCGGCGCGTGTCGAAGAGGCGGAGGCCATTTTGGTAATCGACCGAGTTGTGATGCGCTTCGACGTGGACGCCGGTGCGTTCGCCAAGCCGATAATCAAAACGATAAATATCTCCTACAATAAAACGATCGACGGGCGTTCGTGCCGCGAGGGTCAAACCACCGCCCAAGGCGCTGGAGAGAAATTCGATGCGGTCGTTTCCCTCAATGGCGAAGCGGGACCATTTAAAACGAGTCTCGGTGCCGGCGCGATGTTGAATGGCGTCCTGGCTTGATTCGTTGAGGTAGATCAAATCGTCGAGAGTATAGCGGAGGGTAAAATGATTTTCGGTGGGAAGATCCTGACCGGCGACTAAACGCAAACCCGGAGAGATGATGGTAATTAGATCAGCGACCTTGCTCCCTGTATTATAATAGACGTTGTCGGTGAATTGTTCGACCAGTTCAAATTGAGGGCGAAGCGATACCGGGCCTTTGCTGAAAACGAGCACGTCCGAAGCATCAAGGGCATGCGCGGCGCCGGCTCCTGAAAAGCCTGCTGCGCTGGCGGCCAGCCACCGCCAATTAAATGTTTTCTTACGTCTCATGTACTCTGCGCGGAAAAATCCCCTTGTAGATCGGTCGTGAGGACCGGTCTCTGGTTGATGGCCTAAAAACTAGGCGGACCGCGCGATACGTCAATTCAATCCCGTGAACTTCTGCCGTGAAAGCAGCTCGCGGGCCAGAGACGGGGAGGATTCCTATTTTGTGATTAACTTCCGAAGAATGGACTTGTCGGGCCAAGTGCAAGTTGTTATAGATGCAGAACTTATGCGCCCCCAATCTGTATGCCCTCAAAATGCTGCGAAACCAGTCGGACCTTATAGCCACGCCGTTCGGGTAGGCGATTTTCTCTTCTGCTCCGGGCAAATTCCTCTTGATCCCGCCACGGGGGAATTGGTGCAAGGGAATATCGAGAAGCAGACGGAAAGGGTCCTGGAGAACGCCAAATTATTGCTAGTGGATCAGGGGTTGGATTTTCCGGACGTCGTTAAGACGACGGTCTTCATGACAAACCTGGGGGAATTTGGGGCCATGAACGGGGTTTATGGGCGCTATTTTAAGACTCCTTATCCGGCGCGTTCCACGGTGCAAGTTGGGGCGCTTCCGAAGGGCGCCAATGTGGAGATAGAAATCGTTGCACATTTCTCCACTCCATGAATTTACGTTAATGTTGGGACGCGCAAAAAACAGTAAAAAAAGCTCAAAACTTTCTTGACGGCGCCGATAGGGCTTTATACATAACGGACGGATTTGGACTCGGAATTAGTTTATTCGGATTCAGAAGGTCCGGAAAGTTGCAAGGACATATGACCAAAACGAACAGTTTGACCCTCGCCCTCGCGGTTGCGGCGTTCACCGGCGTTTCAACGCAGGCGCAAAGCGTCGTCTACGACAACACGGCGACATTGAGCGGCCAAAACCAATTTACGCCCCAGGGGAATCACGAAATTGGTGATGAAGTTAATTTCAATCAGGGGTCGACGGCTCTGACGGATAAGCGTTACACGATTACCAATCTTCAATTTGAGTACGCGTATACCGGCGCGACTGGACCGGCCACGGGTGTCCTGCGGATTTATGACATGGTGGCGGCGCCGGGTGGCGCTACCGGCATCCAAAAAGATGTTGATGGTTTGACGGTTGGAAACGTTCTTTATCAATCGTCCTCGTTCACGCTTCAGAATGGAGCTCACACTGCGGATACCGGCACAATTTCGGTTGCCGCTCCTGGTCGAGTTGTCTGGACTGTTGAATTCGCTGGACTGAGTGGCGCGACGGGCGGTCTGCTTTTTTATACCGGAGCCGGTGTTGGTAATGGCGCGGGCCAGAGCGCGGATAATCACTGGGAACTGAACACGCAGCAACCGGGCTGGGTTCTTTATGATACCCTTGGCACCGATTTCATCGATAACTTCGGCGCGAAAATCACGGCTGTTCCGGAACCCGGCACAGTGGCACTGATGACTGCTGGTGGCATCGCCCTTCTGGCGGCGGCTCGCCGTCGCAAAGCCTAATTAGTTTAGGTTTCTAATTTCTGAAAACGCGAAGCTTCGGCTTCGCGTTTTGCTTTTTATCGACAACGGTCCTTCAGAGGGAAAACTGGTGGAATATCTATCCTCTATGGAACGATCATTCATCTATGGCGCGGCGGTGAGCACTCGGAAAAACCGAGTGGGGCCAGAATCGGAATCGGTTATTTTGAGGCCGGCTTCCGAGCCGGGTTCGGCAGGCAGGGAGATCCAATTAATGAGGTCGTTGCTGGTTTGAAATGTGTAGGGAAGACCCCGCACGGTTTCCGGAACCTTGATCTCACGGCCGTCAGGTCGACTGGCGATTTGGATGGTTGCGGCAGGCGAGCCGGTCGGATCGGTAAGATTTTGGGTGAGGACAGTTCCGCTGAAATAACTTTGCGCGAGCGCCCAGGCAGATTGCCCAACCTGTGCCCCGGCAATCCGGCCTTTAAAGTCGTCTTCGGGAACGTGAATTCCGCCCCAGCGCCGGGAACGGCCCGCGAGATCGGCGGCGTCCTGATACGTAGCCCACTGGATTTCGGTGTGCAAATTAGGGCCTACTTCAAATCGAAGGTAGGCGTTTTGTTCGGCGACGACTTTTCCAATCCCGCCAGGAAAAAAGCGGTTTCCTGTAATTTTCTCCAAAACGACAGCGGCCGCGCTGCTAAAGGTGCTGTGCCCTGAAATGTAACCGGGGAAGGCGGGGGTCACAAAATTCACGCGTTGATAAGGAACCCAGTCGGTCCCCGGCATCCAACGCACCGGGCTGACGAATGCCTGTTGGAAATCGGGTTGGCCGGGCCACGAGAAAACGTTGATCACCCCAGAATCGGAGAGCTGAATCACACCCGGGACCAATGGCAATCCGTGCGCATTATATGAAGGCAAATCAGGATCACTGGATTGCCCGAGAGAAGCCATCCATCGAATCATCGTAATGGGTCGCGCTCCTTCATACTGTCGCTTCACGCTCCAGGCGACACAGGCTGCGTCATGAACGGCGGCGCCAAGCGCGAAGTAGGTTTTTACATCCCATTCCAGGTCGCTCACGACTGAACCCTGGCCATTGATTTTTTTGACGGTGAGAGGATGGTCGGCAACCTGATTCGCGAGAACATGCCAGTGTCCGGGGGGCGTTTCTGAACTTGGGCCATCAGCCCAGAATTCCGACATCACTCTGGAGTAATCACCAAGCCGAACCGTATTCGGGGGATAGGGTTGCCCGGTCGCGGGATTTAAAGGATGGCCATGTCCGGAGTCGGCGCCGATTGGATTGTTGCCGACGACACCGGGAGACATGTCGGCGATTTCGTCGCTACCGAGTTCAGAGCTGGCGCGCAAGACTTCCACCGCTCCGGCGCGATAAGCCGACTCGGTATTAGAGTTCATTCGGGAAGGCGGACCGGGATCAATGGAGAGTCCGTGATGAATCGAGAAAGGAACGGCATTCCGCCAAGTCACGCCGACGTATTTTTGAGTGCTAGGCGCCGCAGTGCCATTCTGACCTCCTGCAAATCCATAAAAAAGGAGCGGCTGCCAGCGATTAGGATCGGAGCCGAGAGGAATTCCGCCCATGGGTCTCGGGGCACCGAAGGGAGTGGACATGACTGGCATGGCGGGCTGTGCGTTAACGTAGGTTAGATCGTCATACCCGCCTTGTTCATTGGACCCGTCTTTCAATCCCCATGCGATAATGTCGGCGGCGATACGATTGCCGCGGGCGGCCGGTGAATCTCCAACAGTAGTGACTATGGAGTTATCGTAGCCCAGCGATTCCATGCGCGCATCGAAGGCGGCGAGCGAAGTGGAAGCCGCGACGGAAGCAGCATAGCGATGTTTTAAAATCTGATACGCCGCGTAACTGATCGCTTCACGGCGGGCCCCATCGATGTCGTTGGCGGTGGCGCGCTCGTGATGAATGTAGCCGACGGCGACAGTGTCATAGATAGCCCAGGCGTCATACATGGCCGTATCCAGATGAAACAGATTGCGGGCGTGGACCGGTGGATTGGGTCGATCAATCCGAATCGCGGCCAGGATTTCCTCGTTCCAAATCCGCGCGATGGATGGAGCGGGAGCGCCGGATGTTTCGCGAAGGCCGACGCCCATCGATACAATGAGGCAGAAACAATTTAAGAGCTTCAAATTGATCGAATTAAATTTGCCCATTGCCCGAGGGACGATAAAAACATTTTATGGGCAGAAGCTAGCCTAATCGGCATCACCTCTCTGAGTGCCGTTTTACCCGCCGCATTGATGTTGAAAGGCAAACGCGATTGCCAGCTAGCTGAGAATGCGTCGTCCTTCGTCGAGAAAGATTCCTTTGAAATTCATTTCGAGCGCTTGCGCGTTGGTGGCGTTGGCGAGGGCTTCCTTTTCAGTGACCTTACGTTCTTTCACGAGGTTGAAGAGAGCCTGGTTGAAACTTTGCATTCCGTCGTCCTGTGAGGTCTCGATCGCCGCCGCCAATTTATCGAGGCGGTTTTCTTCGATCATCTTTTTGACGGTGCCGGTGTTGATCAGGATTTCGAGCGCGGGAATAACGCCGCCGCCGATTTTGGGAACCATGCGTTGGCAAACGACAGCTTGAAGAGTTGCGGCCAATTGTTTTCGGACTTGTTCGCGTTCGTCCGCCTTGAAGAATTCGAGCACGCGGCTCACGGATTGCGAGGCGTTCGTGGTGTGGACCGTGGAAATGACCAAGTGCCCGGTATCAGCGCAACTCATGGCGGCAGAAAAGCTGGTGGAGTCGCGCATTTCACCAATCATGATGATGTCGGGGTCCTGGCGGAGAATATGTTTGAGGCCCTGATTAAAGGAGGCGGTGTCGAGACCGACTTCGCGCTGTTCAATTGTGCATTTATTGTCTTCGAACACGAATTCAATTGGGTCTTCCAGCGTGATGACGTGATTGCTGGTGGTGGCGTTCACATGCTGGAGCATGGCGGCAAGGGTGGTTGATTTGCCAGAGCCAGTCGCGCCGGCCACGAGCACAATTCCGCGGGGTGATTCGACAATTTTTTTGAGAATGGGGAGCAAGCCGAGTTCTTCGAAGCTTGGGATGGTCGCTTTCACATAACGCATGGCCAGGCACCATTCGCCGCGTTGCTGGAAAACGTTTGTGCGAAAGCGGCCGATGCCTTGCACGTAATAGGAGAAGTCAACTTCGCGTTCCTCGTCCAATTTCTTTTTGAAATGTTTGGGAACAATGTGTTCGATGATGTTGTTGACCCATTCAGGGGTTGGGAGCGGAGCCTCGATCGGGATGAGTTCCTGGTGGATGCGGAAAATGACGGGACCGCCCGGCTTGACGTGGACGTCCGAGGCGTGCCCCTGGACCGCTGTCTGCAAAATTCTATGAAATAGTTCCATGCGTTCTTGGGTTGTAAAGCGCTGGCAGTTTTTGTGCCAGAACTTTGGTTTCAGACCCGCTGAGCGCGAATTTCGTTCCCAGGTTCTGGATCATGCATTACCCTAGTTGGACCGACGGAGAACAGGTTTGTTATGGCCGCCAGCAGCAAATCAATAGTTTTGACAGGGGTTACCAGGGGATTGGGCCGGTCTCTTCTGGAAGGATTTATTGCGCACGGTCATACGGTCGCAGGCTGTGGAAGGTCGGCAAAAGCGATTGACGAGTTGCGGAAAATGTATGGATCACCGCATCGATTCGATGTGGTCGATGTTACGCGGGATGCTGCTGTAAAGGCGTGGGCGAATTCTATTTTGGCGGGGATTGGGGCGCCGGATATTCTCATCAATAATGCCGCTGTGATTAATCGCAGCGCGGCGCTTTGGGAATTGTCCGCAGAAGAATTTGATTTGGTGACGGCGGTGAATCTGAACGGGGTGGCGAACACGATCCGCCATTTTGTGCCCGCAATGATTCAGCGCGGGTCCGGAGTGATCGCAAATTTTAGTTCGGGCTGGGGGCAATCGACATCTCCGGAAGTGGCGCCGTATTGCGCGACGAAGTTTGGCATCGAAGGATTGACGCAGGCGCTTGCCCAGGAGTTGCCCGCAGGGCTGTCGGCGGTGGCGGTGAATCCCGGTATCATCGACACGGAAATGCTGCGGAGTTGTTTTGGCGATTCCGCCAGCGCGTATCAAACTCCGAAGGAATGGGCGGAACTGGCCGTGCCTTTTTTCCTCGCTCTGAATGCCCGTCACAATGGCCAATCTTTGACGGTGGAAGCCGGGGCTTGAGTTTTAACGGGATTGTGTTACAAACAGCAGTGACCCGTGCTCAAGTGGGGAATTCGCCCCGCTGACTTTGGTTCTACTACCGAGGTCGTGCGAAACAGAGTTTCGTTGGTTTGCGGGTTCCCAATTTCTTCGCGTCCTTCCAAGGGACGCTGCTGTTCACGAAAGATAGAACATCGTGTCGCCAATCTTGAAGGTCTGCTGGGTGTTCAAGGCAACCTGTTCCGAGATTTTCTTTCCCTCCACGAACGTGCCGTTTTTGGAGCCTAAATCTTCCAGAAGAAAACTATCGCCTTTCCGAACCAGCTTGCAGTGACGGCGGGAGGCTTTTGCGTCCTTGATTACGACATCGCATTCAACGCCGCGGCCAATGACAATTTCATTGCGCCGTCCAAGCTTTGTTTCGATGGCGTCGCCCTCGCCTTGCGCATGCTTAAGAGCAAGCGGCGCGTCACCCGGCTCTTTTTTTGCGGCCACAACACCAGCTAACCAAACTAACGCGTTGTTTGGCAAGCGGCGCGTTTCATGATATGGTCAGCGAACTCGGTCAGAGGTATCAATTATGCAGTTTGCGCCAAGCTTGGGACGACTTTTTGCGGCGATCTTTGTTTTACTGGGTAGTCTTTTCGTGGGGAGCAGAGCGGCCACGGACCCGCTGAATCGATTGACGAATCCGGGATTTGAAGACGGTATCAATGGTTGGACGGTTTATGGGATGGGGGGGACCGTGGAGACGGCTGCGAATACTTACTATAACGGCGGGGTCCAGGCCGGAGCGTCGAACGTCTTGGTCTGGGAGGGGGCGCATGTTCAGAAAGTATTTCCGGCTTTCACGGGCGGTCCGAATTACAACGGCATTTATCAGGACTTTCCAACTGGGGCGGGATCGGTTTGGAGCGCGACGGCAAAATTCCTGACGCATTCGCAGGATCAAATCGGCGTTACAGACAATGGCGTAACGAATCAATGCTGGCTGGAGGTAACGTTTCGTGATGAGGACAATTTCGTGCTCGCCACCTACAAGTCGTTAACGCTCGACAATTCTTCTCCCACGAATACGTGGCTGGATATGAACGTGCTGAATAACGAAGGGGGAATCACTCTGACGGCGCCTGATGGCACGAAAAAAGTTCGCCTTCAGGAAGTTTACTATCAGCCTTCGGGATTTGCCGGCGGCAGTGTTTATGCGGATGCGATGACGCTCGATAATATAACACCGTCCGATCCGGGTCTGATTTCGCTGGCGACGAACTCGACGAAGATTGTCGGCCAGACCGCTACATTTGCGGTGAGCGCCACTGGGCGCTCGACTCTTCATTACTTGTGGACGCGGAACGGCGAAACATTGACGGATGGTTCAGCGATTTCAGGGGCGACGACTTCGACTTTGACGATCAGCAATTTGCAGAAATCAGATATTGGAACTTACAAAGTCGTTGTATCGGATGACGCAGGGTCGATTGAAACGAGCGCGACGTTGAATGTGAAGACGGCGGAGGAAGCGGCGAATCTGCTGGAGAATCCCGGTTTTGAAACCGGAAATTATTCACCGTGGGTTAAGGTCAACGGCGGCGGGATCGTGCCCGACGGCAGCCTCACTCCGTTTGAGGGTTCGTATATGGCATCAGCTTTTAACGGGGGCGAATTCAATGTGGTGTATCAGGATATTGCGGCGAAGGCGGGTGACGCGTTTACACCCGAAGGTTGGTTCATGGTTTCGGCGCTGGCGCCTCTGGTCAACACGACCGCCTGGCTCGAGCTTCAATTTCGGAACGGAGCGACGCCGTTGGCTCTTTACCGATCGAGCATTATCAACGCAAACACCGTTCTCGATACGTGGGTCCATTTGCGCGCAACGAATGGATTTGCGGCGGATTTCTCAACTCCGATCGGAAACTCTTTGAATCCCATCGCACCGACCGGCACTACGTCGGTGAGATATCAAGTGACTTTGCAATCTGCTTCCGGCACGGGGACTGTCTATTTTGATTCCATGACTCTGATTCGGACGAGTGCGCCGACGTTGGCGGCCGCACGCAACGGGGCGAACATCGATATTACCTTCGCGACGGAAAACGGAATTTCTTACGAGGTGGTTTATAAGGACAATCTTCAGGATCCTGCCTGGACGCCGATTGCCGGAACCATCGTTGGCGATGGCTCCGGCAAAACCGTTTCTTATACGCGGACGGGCGGGCGTCGCTTTTACATGGTGCGAGTTCCTTGATCAGCCCATTTTGCCGGACGCATTTTGATTCGCGACCGGCGAGACTGGATTTAATTCGGAACGAATTCGCTGTGAGCGCGTCTGGTCTGAATTCGCCATCGCCGCCGCTCCGCGATCGTCTTTTTGAACGTTGCGACCATGGATTTCGCCCCGCCAACCGCCGGTTTCGCCGGCGCGTGATTCCATAAATTTTTTGAAACGATTCAAATCGCCTTGGACCCGCGCAGAGACGACACCGAGGGCGTCGGCGATATTTTCCATTACGCCTTCTGGATCATAATTAATCTTCAGGCAGACGCGGGTTTCCGCGGGGCCCAAAGATTGGAACCAGACCTGGCCAGTGTTCATCGTGCCTGAAACGCTGCGCCAGGCGATCCTTTCGTCGGGAGCCTGCTCGAAGATTTCGGCATCCCACTCCTTCTCAACGCCAGCAATTTTGGCGCGCCAATGGAGACGTTTATCGTCCAATTGCCGGACTTCCTGCACGCCTTCCATAAACTCCGGGAACTCCTCGAATTGGGTCCACTGGTTATAAACCGCGCTCAGGGGAGCGTTCACATCAACTGACTTTTCAATATGTTCCATAAAATAATTCCTTTCTTTAACTTAATGCTGGCGCGCGGGCGTCTCTGCCCGTTTTGCGGATGCGGTTTTCTCCGATAATTATTGGCGCCCGCTTCGAAGTTGCTTCAATGACTGTGTGCGCGCTCCAGTTCGACTCGCTTCACAGTTGGTGCAGTGGTTCCGAGAGAATCAGCGGGAGATGCCTTGGCGGCGCACGCGCGATCCCTACAGCATTTGGGTTTCGGAGATCATGTTGCAGCAGACGCAGGTGAAAGCGGTGATTCCGTATTGGGAACGCTGGATGCGTGAGCTGCCAACGATCGCGGCGCTGGCAGAGGCTACGCCAGAGCGCGTTTTGAAATTGTGGGAAGGGCTCGGGTATTATTCGCGCGCGCGCAATTTGCAGAAAGCGGCGCAGGTGATTGTGCAAAACCATGATGGCGTCTTTCCGCTGGACTTTGATGCAATCCTCGAATTACCCGGAATAGGTCGTTACACGGCGGGCGCAATCGCGAGCATTGCATTTGGGCAAGCGGCGCCGATTCTTGATGGCAACGTGATTCGGGTTCTCGCGCGCTATTACGGTGTTCGAGGCAACCCGAAGGAAAAGGAAGCCAATTTAGAACTTTGGGAATGTGCGCGGGAGTTGGTACAGGCGACGGATGCTTGTTCGGATTTAAACCAAGGCCTGATGGAACTGGGCGCGACGGTTTGTTTGCCGCGAGAGCCCCGCTGCAAGGCGTGCCCGATCAGTCTCCATTGCTTCGCTCGGAAGAATTCGTTGACGGATGTTCTTCCTGCAATTGCCGAAAGACCCAAGGTCGAGTCGCGGATTTTTCGCGCCACGTTGGTGGAGCGAAACGGAGCCATTTTGATGCGCCAACGTGAGAAAACTGTCGTGAATGGCGGGTTTTGGGAGTTGCCGAATTTCGAGGTGAAGAGGGCGAGTCGGAAGGGGGTTCTTTGCGAGGTTAAACATAGTATAACGCGGTATCGAATGACTTTGGAAGTAGTTGCGGGAACGGAGGTTGAGAAGGGCGCGAAATGGGTAAAAAAGAGCGATTTGAAGGGTCTTCCTGTCGTGAATGCGCATCGGAAAGCGTTCACAAAATTGGGGCTCATGGGGCCACGTAATTTTTAAGCAGCTAAAAACCTGATGGAACTCTGTTCGAGGTGTGCGACTTTAGGTTATCAGATGTGACTGGGTTTCCGGGCTTGGTTACCCGACACGTCGATAGCGGCTCCCTTTTTTGGGAGTCGCTTTTTTATTGCCGAATTCTGGTGATGACGGTCGGGAGGGCTTGCGCGACGTAGTCGACTTCTTCGTCGGTGGAAGATCGTCCCAAGGAAAATCGGACGAACGAATTCGCGAGTTCGCGAGGCGCGCCCATCGCGAGGAGGACGTGGGAGGGTTCGAGCGATCCCGCTGAGCATGCTGAGCCGCTGGAGGCGCAAATGCCTTCGAGATCCAGACCAGCCATTAATGCGATGCTGTCGCAACCTTGCGCGCTGAATGAAATTGTGTTCGCAAGTCGCGAGCGGGGGCTTTGCAGGACGACGCCTTCAATGGCTTTCGCGGCACCTGCCAAACGTTCGGTTTGGGCGCGCAAGATTTTCTCTGGAAATACCGGCGCGCGGACGAAGCGCTCAATTGCTTCCACCATTCCAATGATTGCCGACACGTTTTCTGTTCCGGCGCGGCGTTCGTTTTCGTGTCCGCCGCCAAACAAAATTGGATGCGGCAGAAGCGGCGAGCGCACGAAAAGAGCGCCGGCGCCTTTGGGACCGTGAAATTTGTGCGCGCAGACGGTTACGAGGTCAGCTTCGAATTGCGCGACCGAATTGAAATTCTCTTTTCCAAAAAACTGGGCAGCATCGGCGTGAAACAAAACTCCTCGTTCACGACATATTTTTCCGATTTCCGAAACGGGTTGAAGGGCGCCCGTTTCGTTATTCGCGGCCATCACCGAAACAAGCGACGTATCCGGGGTAAGTGCCGACCGGACATCCTCTGGATTAACAATTCCATCCGCGCTCACGGGCAGATAAGTGACGCGAAAATTTTCGTGCTTCTCCAGATACTGGAAGCAATGAAGGACGGAGTGATGTTCGATTGAACTGGTGATTAAATGGCGTCCCCGGCCAGCCTGTGCGCGCAGCCGGGCGGCTCCGAAGATCGCCAGATTATTGCTCTCGGTTCCGCCGCTGGTAAATACGAGTTCGCTTGGTTTGCACGCGAAAACAATGGCTACTCGATCTCGCGCAGCGTCGAGGGCGGCGCGCGCCTGTTGGCCGACGTGATGCACGCTCGAGGGATTTCCGTAAATCCCGTCCAGATACGGCAACATGGCCGCGCGCACCTCCGCGTCGAGGGGCGTGGTCGCGTTGTAATCGAAATATACTGAGCGCACGCGGCAATGATGCATCAGAAATGCGGACGGACAAGCTTCGCTCGATCAAAGCGCGGCGGTGGCGCGATGAGCGAGGATGGTGAGGAATTCGACATCAGATGGAGCGAAGTCGCGAGAATTAGATTCCAGCGCCAAAAGAATTCCGACAAATCCCTCGCTTCCGATGAGTGGGGCGGCGGAGAAAGATTCGACCGTTCGCGAAGAAAAACTTGCCCGGAGGTTTAAAAGGTCTTCGCCAATCTTTGAAGCCGTGAGGGCTTTTTCGAGAGTCTTGAGTTGTTTCCAATTTAACTTGTCGCTCTCCAGCCGAGCGGGAACTGAGGCCGCGCCTGTTGAGGCCGTTTTGCTATCATCATCCCAAAGCGCGAGAAAGATTCCGATGCTCGGATTGAGGGCGCGCTGCGCAGCAGAGGCGACGCGTTCCAAAATCTGTTTTCGATTCCCAGGCTTGTCCACGAGAGAAGCGAGTTCCGCGAGATCGCTTTGGCGGCGGATGAATTCCTGTGCTCGCTGGTTCGCGGAGGTGACGCGTTCTTTGCCCAGGTCGCGCAGGCTCGCGTCGCGGAGCAACATCGCCATCATCCCCGGCTCCTTCCCGATCGGGCCATTCACCGAATCCACCGTTACGCGTGAATTGTCTTTGCGGAATGCAACCGTCTGTGCGGGTTCAAAATTTCCCAACATCGCGCTGGCGCTCTCACGTTTTTCGGGGGCAAGGATGTTCGCCAGAGGCATCCCTTCCATTTCGCTGCAGGTGCGGCCGAGCATTGTGGCGGCTGCTAAATTCGTATCGATGATCTTTGATCCGTCGTGACGAATGACGGCATCGGGAGATGCTTTGCAGACGGGACACCATGTTTCGCGTCCTTTGGAGGCTTTGGTGAAGAATTGCGTTTGTTCCAGGGCATCTTTGTATTCTTGTTGCGCCACTTTGCCTTCGAATTGCGCGAGGCTACGCAGGCGAATTTCCAAAAACCAGAGCGACCAAATGACTGTCAACAAGAGAACTCCGCCCATCTGCACCCAGGCGTCATCGCTCAAATAGGAAAAGGCTGCCCAGAACCAGCCGGTGCACGAAACAATGACCAGCGCGGTGAACCATTCTCGCGAAACGAAGACGAAACCGGCGACCAGCATCACGATTAACAATTGAGCGGTGGACCAGGGCGAGCCGGAAAGCCTCAGATCCGCGAGGGCGTAGCCGTTTGCAACGAGAGAAGCGACCGTTGCGATGAAGTGTGCGGCGTGGGCGGGTAGGGCGGTGACTTGAAGAGTTCCGCGCAATGCGAAGAAAAAAAGAGCGCTGACCAACGCGTATTTATAGGGAAGCGGGCTGGCTTCCGGGCGCAGCGCCAGCCAGATCGCCTGCGACAAGAAGGCGATGCCAAGCATCAACGAAATGGGGCGCAGCAGGAAAGCGAGCCGCTTTTCTGACGCTGCGAGCGTGTCGCGCGTGAGGAATTCCGAAACGTCGCGCGTGCGTGAGGCGATTTCCGCTGGGATCGCTGGGTTCATTTCCTCACGCACTTTGTAAGGAACGCGTGAGTCTTACTTCGCGGCGGAGCGCATGCTTACCGCTTCTTCCGTCGGAAAATCAGCCGGGACTTTTTGGGTCACTTTTCCGGAAGCGGCCCACTCGGTTCCGCGCTGGAGAGTGACAATGAAGCCAACGCATTGCTGCGCGGTGATGTCCGGGCCGCCATTATGGCCAAGAGCGGTGTGGAAGACACGGCCTTTGCCGAAAGAGCGGGCAAACAGCATCGGTTCGTCTTCGCCAGTTCCGCCCGTTTCCTTCGCGGATTTCGCGCTGGCGAGGATGGTAATATCTTTAGCCGGCCCGCGCAGGCTGTCGTATAATTCATCCTTGGCATGCATCCATTTGGCGGGCAGGCCTTGCATGATGGGGTGTTCTGGCGCGCGGGTTGTCATTAAAAATGGGTGTTGCCGGCCGTGGTGTCCGCCTGCTTTGGGAGTCGTGTCCGGTTCCCATTTGCCATCGCGCAAGCGCAACATCGGTCCAGATTTTTCATTGCGTCCACCCCAACCGCCCAATCCAATCATTTCGTTGTAAGCCGGCCATTCGGGAAAGGAGTTGTCGGCGGCATGCACGCAAACAAACCCGCCGCCGTCGCGCACATATTTTTCAAACGCCGCTTTTGTTTCATCGGACCACGATTCGCCGTTGTAATTCGAGATGACCACGTTGTAATCCTCGAATTTCGGGCGATATGATTTCAGATCCGGACTCTTCGCCGCGGGCGAAGTCGCCACGTCCACAGTGAAGAGCCCGGTCTCTTCCAAGACCTTCTTCATGTGCGGGGTGATGTATCGGTAGTCGTGATTATTTTGGCCATCGACGATGAGCGCTTTGAATTGCGCGGCGTAAGTCGTGAGCATGCTGGTAAGCGCGATGAGAACAAAAACGGGTTTCATGCGCGAAGAGTGCCAAACTCCCGGTTTAAATCAAGCGGCGACACGCATAGCGTCAGGGAAAGCTTTAAAGGCCGGTGCGTCTTAGCACGGCTGCGCACGCGAACGTGCTCCAAGTACAATCTGGCATGCGGATTGCCACTTTGCTTCTACTTATTCTAAGCGGCTGCGCTACAGCCACGAAGCCGCCGCCGGCGGTTGAAGTTACCGCGGAAGATCAGAAATTCGCCATTCGCAATCAGGGTTATAGTCTCCTTTACCAATTGCTATCCGATGAAAAAGATGTTTCCAAATTGCTTCTGATTAAGAGGGAAGCGCCGGAGGTGGGGGAGTTGTTGAAAGATATCTCCAAAGTCTCGGGAAACGCTGTCAAGGAACTGGAATCTTTCTCAAAAGCCGATCCGCATTTGCATTTGAAAATGCCCGGACTTCCCGTGGCTGAACAGCAGGCGCGAGATTTGATCAGCAAAACGAAGGCGAAAGAGTTGATTGCGAAAACGGGCGACAAGTTTGAAATTCGGATTCTTCTCGCACAAAGCGAAGCCCTGGTTTACGGGGCGCATCTTGCTGCGGTGATTCAACCGAATGAGGCTGATCCGGCTCGTAAGAGAGCGCTGGCTAACATTTCCGAGCAGTATCAGCAACTGCATCAGCGATTGATCGATTTGATCCATACCCGTTGGAAGATGCCTAAGTAGCCCACTTCAAGCGATACAGTTCAAATTGAGCCGGTCCGGATTTGGGCAAGTGCATTGTGTAGTAACCGCCATCCTTTAATAACTGCGAACCGGCCAGTGAAGGACAAAGCAGAACCCGAAATGGACGCCATGCTCGCGCGCGATTTAGAGCGCCAGTAATTCGAGCGATTCCGTGCCCCATAAAGGGAACTTTTGGAAATCCAGCTAGCATCCGGCTTTTCCAGAAAACCAGCGGAGTGTGCAGGTGCCCAATAATCGTGCGATCAATTTGCGATATCTTCGAGCGGACCCAGTCCTCCTCCCACAAAAATGGGAGCGCGGTCGGATCATGGCAAAAGAGCAAAATTCTTTCGTTGCGATTTGATTCATCAAGAATCTTCCGAAGCGCGGACATGTGTTCGTCCCGCAGTCGTGACCAATTAGCCCATTCCTCGGGCGGGATTTCGTTTCGAAAGGCTTCCAAGGCGATGAGCGTTGAAGTGACGCCAATCAATAGAAAGTCGCCAATCCGCCGATGCCAAAGCGGTTCGATTTTCAGTTCGGCGGTGGAGACGCGCCAGCTTTCCAAACGCAGACCGCCGCGCCCGCCCGCAAGGCTTGTTTTCCCAAATTCGTGATCACCCATCGTTGCCAGCAAACGATCACCGAATCGCCCCCGCAATTTCGCCAAACATTCCCGCGCGCTCTCGCGGGCGGCTGGGTCCGCTACACCGATGAACGCCGAGTCGCATGAAAAATCGCCATTCGCCACCACCCAATCGGGCTCGCCTGCCTCGTCGATGAATCGGTCCACTAAATAATTGTGCGCAAAGGGATCGCGCAGCCAGATTAACCTTCGCCAAAGTCGCACCCCAATACGTGCGAACGGGTTACTAATGCCAACTATTTCAAAATTCGTCCGAGCCCGTTCCGCCGCGCTCGCATAATGCGGGTCGCTCATGATCAAAACTCGGGTCGTGTTCGGCACGCTCGACCTTACTTTGGAAGGAGAAGTTGTCCGACTTTTAAATGAGATTTCTCTGATTTTGGAAGAATGCGGCTTGACGCACAACATATTGTGTCGTACCGAATACTTACCACAGCGGATCGTAGGTCGTCAGCCGCCAGAGGTCCGCAGCGGATGTATGCGTTGCAGCAAATGCGGATGCCAGGAAGATAAGGTCATTGATTCGAGGACCTCCCGGGAAGGCGCAACCATCCGCCGCCGGAGGGAATGCCTCTCCTGCGGTCATCGCTTCACCACTTACGAGGAAATCGAGAATGAGGGCATCCTTGTGGTCAAACGCGACGATCGCCGCGAACCGTTTTCGCGCGAAAAACTTTTCAACAGCCTGCGCATCGCCTGCCAGAAGCGCCCGGTAAATCCAGAAGCTTTACAGCAACTCGTCGATCGCATCGTCGAAGAAATCGCGGACAAATATGATCGCGAAGTTCCTTCCATGGCCATTGGCGAGCGCGTGATGCAGGGGTTGAAGAGCATCGATCAAATTGCCTATGTGCGCTTCGCGAGCGTTTATCGCCGTTTCGAAGAGCCGACTGAATTTGTACAGGAAGTTCAAAAACTGGAGGAAACAAAATGATCCAATTGCATCCTGATTGCCTGATTTTCCAAACCAGCGCCGGCGAGAACATTCCATGTTCGGCTGAAGTGGTAACCATTGAACTCATCGGCGACGCGAATCTCGATCCAGAGATCGTGCGCGAAGCCGCGGCGGCGGTTGTGTATTACTTTCGCAACGACCTCGGGCGGGAACACGTTTCGGTCGAGGAGTTTTCAAAAGCGCTCCAACGCGTCTTGGGCCGGCTTGGTTACCAGGTTTCGAGTCAGGACAGTCCTGCGGAGGAACCGCGCCTTGCCGTTTCAAATTTGCCGGAACTCGCCAGTTCTTCCGGCAAAGGTTTCGAACTCTTTTTCTTTCAGCGGCTGCGTAATGAGTTGAAAGCGCAACTTCGCCAGGAACCTCGCGTGGTTCGTTTTCAGGGCCTGCGCACTTGTGTGAAGCAACTCAGCGGCCGCCAACGATGGTGCCCGTCCTGCGAGAAAATGAGCGACCAGATTGTCGATTACTTGCGAGAATGTTTTACCGCCGAAAAGGCGAGCGATTGTAATTTGGTGGTGTTATAACGTCGCCATGGAAAAGACGTTGTTCCAAAAAATCGCGGATCGCGAAATCCCCGGCGACATCGTTTACGAGGATGACCAGGTGCTGGCCTTGCGCGACATTCGACCGGCCACGCCCATTCATGTTTTGATCGTCCCCAAGAAGCCGATCCCGCGCATTGATGCGGCCACGCAATCAGACCAGGCGTTGCTGGGCCATTTGCTTTTGAAGGCGGCTGAAGTCGCGCGAAAAGTCGGCGCTGATAAGGATGGTTACCGTCTCGTTTTCAATAACGGCGCGTATGCGGGCGAATCGGTTCCGCATTTGCACTGCCACATACTTGGCGGGCGCGCCATGGCCTGGCCGCCGGGTTAAGGTTCCGAAGGGAGAAAGCTTGCGGCCAATGCGCGGGCGGCGTTTTGAGTATCCGCTTTTAGATATTCAAGTTCCGATTCCAACGACGCCGTGACGCGAATGGGTGGCGTATTCAGTGCGGGCAAAGTCCAGGATGCCATCGTGTTTGCGGGCGCCACTTCTTTTTGACCCGGCCAAAAAGCAATCAACAAACAAGCAACACCAAGCGCGCTGACGCTCGAAAAGATGCGAAGGATTTTGGAGCGTTGCGGATTTTGGCCCGCACCGGCCACGGAGTTCATGATCCGTGCATGCAAAAATGGCGAAGCCTCACAGGTGGGAGGCCGTTCGGCGCGCAACTTCTTCCCCAGCGTTAAATGCGATTGCAGGATTTCCCGGCAATCCGCGCACGATTCCATGTGTCGCTCAGCTTTTTCCGACATGATTCCCCCATGCTCAACATGATTCTGAATCCCCACGCGTGTAATCCAGCAGCGAATCATAAATCCTCTCTTTTTAAATAGCGCGCGAGCTCGTTGCGAGCCCGGTGCAGAATGACTTTTGTGTGCAATGTCGTGAGCCCCATCACGCGCGCCGTTTCCTTGACCGAAAATTCCTCCGCGTAACGCAGCCAGAGGGCTTCGTAAAAGCGAGGCTTCAGTCGCCGCGCCGCTTCCCAAAGCCGCGCGGTTTGATCTTCCGCCGCTGCGGACTCCGACGGATGCGCCTCCCTTCCCACGATTTCGTCTGGCAATTCTTCGTGCCATTTGCGGGCGCGAAAATGATTGGCGGCGGTCCGTCGCGCAATCACGAAAAGCCAGGTTGTGAAATCCCGTTTCGGATCGAATCGACGGATGTTACGCCATGCCCGCACGAACGTTTCCTGCGTGAGATCCTGAGCGTCTTGAACATTGCCGACATGCTGGACAAGGAAGCGATAAATTCGCGTCTCGAATTTGCTGACGAGAAGTTCATACGGCTCAAGCGAGCCATCGAAACAGCGGGCTGCCAATTGTTCAGCCGTTTCTTCAGACGCCCCCACAGCAGCCCCTGCGGGAGCGGGCAGGGGAGTCGCGCCTGCCGCTGACTTGAAAAGCCCTGGATGCATCGGGGTTAAGATGGCGGTAGGCATGCGGCTCTATTTGTCTTCGCGCACCTTCTGCATAGCGCGCGCCAGCGGTAAATTCAAGGTAACCAGCACTGCGTCTTCTCGCGAGAGGATCACTGCGGAGCTGCTCAATATTTTCAAATCTTCATTCGCTGTTCCCCCGAGTGTCGCGAGCGCTTTGAGGCCCTGCAATACGTCGTGCATCTGCGAAACTGTTTCGGGGTCTTTCGCCCGCAGGGCGAGGTTGATTAGAAGATTCTCTCCGCTCTCGCCCACTGTGATTCGGAGGCCTTCGGCGTTTTGTAAAATCTTCGCTTGCGCAGGCAAGCCGCCCGCGCCGCGCGTCTCCGCCGCCGCCAGGATGAAAAATGAATTCGTCGTGGAAGAATTCAGAAAGTTCGAATGTTTGATGGAAGGGGCTTTCCCGAGCGCGACGTCGCGCGCCGCAAACGTCGCCGTCTTATTTTTTCCGAGAACCCAAAGGTTCTTCCCGGCGGGCGCGACCACCAGATCGCCCCCCACCGTGAAGAACTCCGTGCCGTTTTCGATTCCTTTCGAAATGGGAATTTCCATCGACGGATTCGCCCCCTTCTTCGCGAGCAATTTTTCCGCGTCACCCCGTAGATCAGCGCTCGTCTCCATGAGCAGAACGGCGTCCCGCTCGCCGCCTTCGCCCACTCTCGATCCAAACGCCGTTAAACTTTGGATTTTCTTAAAGCTAAAACTGAAATTTGTTCCCGCATGACGCTCCGCGGTGGCCACCTCTGGCTCCAGCCGCTCGTTCAGCAGGAGCGTCCCGATCTTCGAATTTCGAAATCCCGCTCCATCTACGTGCAGCAGCCATTTTGAATTGGCGGGAACTAACTTCTGGTTTAGCTCGCCGCCAAACGCGCCGAGGCTCGTCCCCAAAAAAATTGCCGCCAACATTACTCGCTTCATGATGATAAATTCCCGCGAACCGGGAAAAGGTTACACCAAAAACGAAAAAATCCTCGTCAAACCGGCCCTTTTGTGGTATCTAACTTGCACTCCTCTGGAGTGGATATGAGCAGTGGTCCGGCATACGCAATTGGTCAGGCAATCTTTATTAGGACCGACACACCGGACTACGCTGAGGAGTCGATCCCCTTTAGAAACCTTGAAGAAATGGTCAAGGTCTGCTCTGAAGCTCACGAAAATCTTACCTTGGACAAAATCGTGGTTTATTCGCAATGCGCCGGCCAACCAACCGCGCTTACCTTGGGTTTTGTGGCGGCCAGCAGAGGTCAGCGCCCGCGCAACCTCGATTATATGGAGCAGTAAGTCATGACCGTTGACTTCGGAGCCGTCCCCCTTAGGCTTTTCTCAATGAAAAGACTTTCGGCTTCTTTGATGGTTGGCGCTTTCCTGATGTTTTGCGCGGCAACTCCTGAAACGGGGCAAATCCGCGGAAAGGTTCACATTTACGGAATCATGACGTCTGCCGGTCCGGGGCTGGTGAAGAACGGTTCAGAAGCGTCACCCGGCGCTGGAAAAGCTGCTGACGTCCAAGTGCAGATAAAGTCGGCGACTAACCGAATTCCCGCGGTCCTTCACACAAGATTTGGGTTTGTCTATTCGTTGACGAATCTTCCAGTGGCAAACGGAAATATGACGGTAACTAAAATCGTCAAACATCCGAAAATGAAGAGACCAACCGGCGATTCTCCAACTGGGTCCATCTCGGATGAACCAATTACGGTTCGGAATGGAGGCGCCATCGCCATTACTGGCTACGCGTTTGATAATGAATACGAGCTGGTGCCCGGAATTTGGGATTTTGAGATTAAGTACAAGGACAATCTGATTTGTACTCAGCGATTCACGGTGTTTAAGCCGTAAATTAATTGAATTTCCGATGTCCCTGACCGGGACTAGGAGGCATTCTTTTCAGGCTCCGAAGGATTATCTTTTTCCATCCGCTTTAAATCTTCAGCCATGAACTGGGTTACTTCCTTAAATTTCGGGACGTTTTCGGGGTTAATTTCCATGAGCGTTTGATGCGCTTTCAGGCAGTTGCGGGTCATTTCTTCCTTCGAAGGTTCCAGATGATTGGCTGGTTCGAAAACAAGCGTTGAAGGAACGTTGTCGTTTTTAACGTGGAACAGGTCGAGCACGCCCAGATTTTCGAGGAGATCGGTAACACGCGCGTTTGGATTCAAGAGTTCGATGGCAAGCCCTTCCACCCCGGCAGTTCCATTATTGCGGAGGACGAGGCCAGCGAGGACTCCCAGAAAAGTGCTGTCCATCGTGATGCACTCGTTCAGGTCGAGGATGAAATCGCCGAAGCCGCGTTGGCGCAGTTCGCTGATGAGCGTTTTGAGGTCGATGCTGGTCGCGTAGTTCGCGCGGCCGGGCACTTTGATGAAAGCGGTACGCTCCACAACTGCCACAAATAGAGCTGGACCTGGTTTAGTCATGTCTTGCGAACCCCGCCTTGGCCGCCTGCCTCTCCTTCTTCAGTTTATTACTATTTTTTCGTCGCCGGCTCATGGGCAGCCGGCTGCACAATCTTGATTAAAGTCTGCTGTAGAATCAAGGCTTCGTCCAGTCCCGTTGAAATGAGTTGCAGGTTCGCTTGCAGAAGCGCCTCCATTGCAGCCACCAACTCGGAAATGGTGTAATTCCGCGAATGTTGCATGGCCCCATGCAGCATAAAGGGATGCATCGAAAGAGGATTGAATTTTTTGTCGGCGGGAAGCTCGTCCGCGGGAATGCGCTTGAGCTGGCTTTGGAAATCGCCGTAGCCGGAACTATCGCGCACCCAGCCTTTGCGGGCCATTTCCTTGGCCAGCAACATGGCCCGAACCTTGGAAATCACGCCGTAAAGCAGGCCGATCTCGCTCTTCTTTGAATTGCCACGCATGTCGTGCAGTTCGGTATCGAGGGTGCGGACGAGGCGCGGAAGATCGCGGGCGCCGACGGCGTCCGCGAGGGCAAAGGCGCGACTTTGCCGATTTCGGCTGATAATGGCCTCGATGTCTTGTGTGGTAATGGCGGCCCGTTCACCAAGGTAAAGGACCAGTTTCTCGATTTCATTCGATAGATGCCGATTGTTCACTCCCGCATCATTGACGAGGCGCGCCAAGGCCTCCTCGGAAATTGTTTTGCCCGCTGACTTCAGCAAGGTTCGCGCTGAATCTTCGGCCCGATCCGCCCAATCGCGATCGTCGATGCTCCAGCCATTGATTTCCTCAGTTGACCCGATTTTCGAAATCGCCTTAAAGAAGCTTTTTCGCTTATCGACCGCGTCCGCTGTAATCAACAAACGAACGCCATCCCACTTGAAAGTTTTGAAATCATCCGCCAATGACGCGAGCGATTCCGTGACGGCCGCCGATTCCGAAGTCCGATCTGTTCCTAGAAAATTACAGTTCTGGAACCAAATCACTTTGGACCCAAAAAAAGGCAACGTCTGCATCGACTCCCGCAATTTGCCCAAAGCGGCCAGAGCCTCCCCGGAGTTCGAAGCATTCCCGCTGATCCGCTCCTGATCAAACCCACCCGACTCCGTGCACCATTGCTCAAAAAGCGCCTTCGCCTTGTGTTTCACGGCGAGATCGTCGTCGCCGCAAAGCAAAACGAGGTTGGCGGTCGTAGTTGTGGACGTGGGAGGCATTTTAACCGCGAATCTGCGCGGATTGACGATTGATGATTGATGATTGACGATTTGATATTGCCGGAGTGGGAGGTTCCTTGAAATTCCGTTTGGCAGTGAGGGTCGAGGAAATCAATATCTTGCAAAGTTGATCGCATTCATCCCGCAATGGGTCAATTTTGACGGACGGCAAAAGCTGGGCTGTCACGATGAATTTCAGCCATCCATTCGTTTCAACGAGTTCTTTCAGGGCAATTTTTAATTTGTGCACGAAGTCCGCACGGCTTTCTCCTACGCGCCCCTCATCATAATTCGGTCCGGCCGCGGTCCCGCTCCGCACTAATTGATTCGCAACGTGGCGACCGAGCCGTGTGTCCGGCAACGCATCCACCACTTTGCCAACCCTCGCTGCAAATTGCCAAAGCCGATCTGACAGCTCATTCGGTGTCACAAAAAAAATTCTTCAATCAAAGATCGTCAATATTCAATCATCAATCGTCAATAACCCGGGAACGTCGCGGCCGACCGAATGAGAAAAATTTTGGCGTTTCTTTCGAGCTCGGGTCACTTTTCGCTTTCGCCTTCGGATTCTCCTTCGTTCTCGTTTATTTTTTCGAGAACTTCGGACATGTCTTCGACTTGCTCGAAGAGGGCGGAGGAGACAAAAATCGGACGTTTTTGGGCGGCGGCGAGTGCGAGGCAGTCGCTGGGGCGAGCATCAACCTCGACCAGTTTGCGGCCCAGTTCATTCTGTTGTTGAAGGATTAGCCGCGCGAAGTACGTGGAGTTTTTCAGTTCGGTAATTATCACTCGTTCGACGCTGATGCCGAATCCCTTCAGCACATCGTTCATCAGATCATGCGTCAGGGGACGTTCCTTCTTCGTATCGCGAAGAAACATTCCGATGATAGCGCCCATATTGTGCTCCACCTGGATGACAAAGACTTTTTCGTCGTTGCCAACAAAAATGGCGCAGCCGCTGTTCGCGGGCAGGATGCCTCGAATAGCGACCGGCAGCACGTCCTTCTTCATGAGGACACTGTTAAGCGCTGTCGCCCAAAAAACAAGTCCCTCAGTCGCACTTCTATTGCTCAGCTTCTATCCGCTTAAGGAAACAAAAACAACCGCGCGTCGCCGGCGCCGAAGGAAAGCTGAAACCCAGCCAGCTCGGGGCTGTCGTCAACGACTGGCCCAATCTTGCCATCCACTTTGCTGACCTCGCTGACTTTGGAAATTTCAGTATCAAATTCAATGGTCGGCCACGACGTGAAGCTGTAGTTGTGATTGAGGATAAGAACTCCCCGGCGTCCATCGGCATGCTTGAACGAGCCGATAATAAACTCGCCCACCGGATCGCTTCCAACGTGGGAAATTTTGCGAAGTCCTGTCTTTGTCAGAGCGGCTGCGTCGCTCGTGTTCGTCACCTGCACGAAACCTACGCTGGTCAATTTCATCAGCGTCGGTCCCCAAGCCTTTAATTCCGCGTTGATTCGACGCGCCTCTTCGTAATGCCGCGTTTTCAACCCCTCCGCCGTAATAATAGCTCCGCCCTTGGGAAATTCGCCCGCGCCCGCCGCCCCTTTGCCAGGGGTCCAGTAGCAGAAATAGAGAACGCCTTTCGCGCCATAGGCGATCGAAGCAAAAATCTGCCACCGAATCTGCGCCTCCGTTGGATCGAGCCGATCGTTAAAAGGCATGCTGTAAAAGAAATTCCAAAACGGGATTTCCGCTGCCAGGGAGTGTCGGCGCATTACTTCGAGGTTGGAAAGATAGGCGGCGCGCCCATCTGCATTCGGCCGCATCAGCGGGTAATGATCCATCGAGAGCGCTTCGGGCTTCACCTCACGCATAAAACGCGCGACGTGTTCCTCGTAAGTCGCCACTCCCAATTGCTGCGCGTTGGCGTAGTTTGGGAAAAGATTTACGTAGCCGAATCGTCCCGGCTGTTTCTCGCGAATTTCAGCGACTCGCCGAGCCAGCTCAGGGAAATCGGCCACACTCGGTTCGTCGCGAAGAATGTAACCCCAGCAAGCCTCATTCTTTGGATAACTTTCAACCGGCCCGCTCGCCTCAACGATCGCCCGCAAATCAAATTCTTGGCAAAGCCCGAGCTGTTGTGGAACGGGAGTCGGCGCCGAACCAATCAACAAATTGAAGTTCGCCTCCGCAATTTCACGATAGCGCTCGCGAATATTCTCAGTCGTCTGTGGACCTACCCAAAACCCAATCGCGAATCGATCCTGCTTAAACTGAGCTGCTCCCGGAAATGCCGCAGCGAGCAACAACAGCACAGAAAGTAAGCGCATATTATTTTTTCAACAAAGCGCGGATCGCCCAATACAAAATCGTCCCCGCCCCAAGAATAAAAATGCCCGCCATCACCCACGCCGTCGTTGACCAGACAGGCTGCAATTTGCGCTTTGGTTTTTCGTCCGCAAATTCCTCGCGCAAATACCCTTCATAATCGAATTCCTCGCGCGGAATTCCCAACTGATCGGCCTTGGCATCCTCCGACCAACCCGTTTCCTCGCAAGCGCCACATTCCGGGCATGCCTTTGCGTTGTCCGGAACCATTTCGCCGCAATTGGGACAGACATCCGGTGTCATGGATGCAAATTAGGATTCTCGCTCCGCCAATGCAACCGCCGTCTGACGCCCGCGATTACTGGACGGGCACCTGCAGTTCGAGCTTCTCTTCCCCGCGCAATACGGTTGCGGGCAATTTATCTCCGGGGGCATGCTTCATCAAAATTCTCCCGATCATTTCGCTTTCCGTCGCACGAGTTTTCGTTCCTTCCACTTGCACGATTATGTCGTCCTTCTTGAAGCCCGCTTTTTTGGCCATCGCATGCTCGCCGTATTCGCCCACGTGCTTTACCAGCAAAGCCATCGAACCTTTGTCGATCTTCCGCGCGGCGCGATCTTCATCGGAAAGGTCCTCCATCATCATCCCGCCGAAGGCCATCGCCCGCATTGGCCAAGTTCCCACCCGCCGCGAAATATCGGATTGTGATCGCCAATTCCCCGGCAAGTTCAATTTAAGTTTCTTCTCCGCGCCGGCCCGTCGAACGACTGTTTCCAGAGGAACAGCATCCGCAGCGCTATTTAAAATCCAGCTAACATCCGCAATCGAAAGCAGAGGCTGCCCAACCATGGCAACGATTTCATCGCCGACCTTAAATCCCGCTTTTGCTGCTGCGCTCCCTTCCTCAATGGCTTCGACCTTGGCGGCGGCATCAGAGGCAAGAGTCATCCCAATCGTTTCAGGAGCTGGCCAGGGATAAATCGCTTTGGCTGATAGCGTCTTTTTTTCAGCGCGCTCGGTCGCGCGCATCGCATCTCCGATCTGGTGACAATGCACGCAGCTCTGTACGACTTTGCCCTCCCAATCGAGCGTCTTTTTATATTTCGCCGCGAGGGCCGGAATTTCCAAAGTATCCTTTACCGTCGTCGCATGCCCCTGTTTTCCTGCCAGCGAGGCCTTATTCGCCGGATAACTGGCATGCGCTTGTAACGCCCCATTCAGCGCCGCTTTGAAGCCGGCAATATTTTTATCCTGCGCATGCTTCTGATGCGTCCAGGAGCCGAACCGGCCATAGACCGTCCGATCGCCATTAAAGAAAAGGGCTGAAAAAGACAGATCGTAATCAAATTGAAAGAGCGAAAGATCGAGATCGTTCGCATTCATTACCCGCACGCACACGAACTTATCGAGTAACGGCGCCAGCTCCGGCTCCGTCAACACGCTCGCATCAATCCCCGCGCAAGCGAGACACGGCACGCATCGCATCACCACGAGCAACGGTTTATTTTGAGCTTTAGCGACCTCGAAACCCTTGCGCCAATCGTTGTAAATCCAACGTTTGTCATTCTCCATCGCGGCCTTGTCCCCGCGCACGGCGCCCTCGCGATCTTTCACCGTATCCGCAAACAGGGGCGACATCAGCGCGCAACTGAGCAATAGAGATGCAATTTTCATGGCTATGGCGAATTCTGACGAGATATTTGGAGGAAATCATCAACTTTCTTTGGGCAGGCAAGTTTTGACCACGAAGATTGAATCTCTTTCATTGAAAGCAGTCCAAGAATCGATAATCTGATCCATCACGAAACAATTTCATCGCAAGCATATGTTAAAACGCTCAATCCTGGTTTTCCTTCTCGCTGCCTTCACCATCGCTGGTTTCTCCAGCACCACCGCTGAAGCGGCCATCAATCATAATGTGAAGTCGAAAAACGCGAAGCATGTCAAAGTGAAGGTTAAGAAGAAGACGACCAAGCCTCTCAAGACAAAACCCGCCCGCAACGTCAAAAAGGCCAAGTAAGTTCCCTCCCTCCTCTTGTCGAACCCGCCCGCCACGCATTAACTTCAGGCGTGAGTGATTTCGACGCACGCTTCGGTGGAATTGGCCGCCTCTACGGCAAGGAAGGCCTGGCACGCCTTCGCAAAGCCCACGTTGCGGTGATCGGCGTGGGCGGTGTTGGTTCGTGGGCTGTCGAAGCTCTCGTTCGTTCTGGCATCGGTCACATTACCCTGGTGGATGCTGATGAAGTTTGCGTCAGCAACGTCAACCGCCAGCTTCCCGCAATCGACGGCGAAATCGGCGCTCCTAAAGTTGAAGCCCTTGTTCGGCGTATGCAGTCAATCAATCCCGAAGTCACGATTCATGGACGCCTGGAATTCTTTACAGAAGAAACGGCCTCTCTCCTTTTGGAAACGCCGTTTGATTTTGTTTTCGACGCCATCGACACGATCGAACACAAAGCCCTTCTGATCTCGGAATGCCGGCGCCGTGCTCTTCGCGTCCTGGCTTCCGGCGGGGCGGGCGGTCGTCATGATGGGTCCGCCGTTCGCATCGCCGACCTTGCCGAGGCCAGCCATGATCCGCTTCTCCAAAAGCTTCGCAAAATTTTACGCGCTGATTTTACGTTCCCTGCTGACTCTATGGGACCTTTCGCAATTCCCTGCGTCTATTCTCCGGAACTTCCCAAAATGCCCGACGCCTGCGAAGCCGCTGAACCCGGCTTCCGCCTCGACTGCAACAGCGGTTACGGCGCGGCTACTTTTGTCACTGGCGTCTTTGGCTTTATCGGCGCGGGTTGGATCGTGAATTCTATCGCGAGCGGTGAACAAAAAGTTCGTTCCGCCGCCGCGCCCCGGCGCAAGCGGGCCATCCGTCCAAGTCACACACGCGTCGTCCCTGCTTCCTGAACAGGAGCAATCGAATCTCCAGGGCGAACCCGCCCATCTTTCACCACAATCGCGATTACGCCTTGCCGTCCATTTTCCATCAAAGCGCGCAAACCCTGCGCGAGCGCGTCCATTTTGTAGCAAGGCGTGCGTGGTTCAACGAATCGCACGATGGCTTCACCCACCTGGACGTCCCGTCCCATCAACGAAACCAAATCGATTCCGCTCACTTCAATATTTGATCGCGCCTCGCCGGGCTCCAAATCCGCGATTCCCAAAACGCCCGCATGCTCGCGCAAAACCTCCCGTTCAATAATTGTGACCTGCCGTTTACTCGGCATTCCCTCCCGATTTCGCCTGCCAAAATAGCGCTTGTCCTCCCGAATGCCTTTGTCCGTTACTAAATTAAACTCTTCCGCCTCCAATAGCCTTTCTCCGGCGACCGTTGGATGAATATGCAAAGACTCAACGCGGCCATTTTGCGATTTTTGCACAGGCCAGAAAGTGCGAGATTAAGACACCTTCGTCAATTTCCACGAAGCGCAATTCCCCAACTCGTTCTTGAATCACACGCGTAAACCATTAGCATCCCCGTTCCCGCTGCAGCGGGGAATGATGAAAAGTTATAATATTGCAGTCATTGGCGGGGATGGAACGGGCCCCGAAGTCACGCGCGAAGCCGTCAAAGTCCTCGATGCCGCCGCGCGCAAATTTAATCTAAAACTCAACTACACCGACTACGATCTCGGCGGCGAACGTTACCTTCGCACCAAGGAAGAACTCCCCGCCAGCGTTGTCGAAGAGTTGCGCAAATTCCCCGCCATTCTCCTCGGCGCCATCGGCCATCCCGATGTGAAGCCCGGCATTCTCGAAAAAGGGATTCTGCTCCGCCTCCGTTTCGAGCTCGAGCAATACATTAACTTGCGCCCTGTTAAACTTTACGACGAACGTTTCTGCCCTCTCAAAGACAAGAAGCCTGAGGATATTGACTTTGTTGTCGTTCGCGAAAACAACGAAGGCCTATATACCGGCGCTGGCGGTTTTGTTTTCAAAGGCACTCCACATGAAATCGCCGTGCAGGAAAGCATCAACTCCCGCCGCGGCGTTGAACGCTGCCTTCGTTTTGCCTTCGAACACACCCGCAAACGCAACAAGGACAAGAAGCTCACCCTTTGCGGCAAAACGAACGTGCTTACCTTCGCGTGGGATCTTTGGGAACGCGCTTTCCACGAAATCGGGCCGAAAGATTATCCCGACATCAAGCGCGACTATGCGCACGTCGATGCGACCACCATGTGGTTTGTGAAAAATCCGGAATGGTTTGATGTCATCGTGACCGACAACATGTTCGGCGACATCATCACTGACCTCGGCGCCATGGTTCAGGGCGGGATGGGCATTGCGGCTGGCGGCAACATCAATCCGAACGGCGCCAGCATGTTCGAACCTATCGGCGGCAGCGCGCCGAAATACACAGGGCAGGGCGTGATCAATCCTCTCGCCGCAATATGCGCAGGGCAAATGATGCTCGATTTCCTCGGCGAAACCGAAGCGGCCAAAGCCATCGAAACGGCTGTGATTAAATTCACCCGCGAAAAAGTGAAATCCCTTGCCGCTGGCAAAATGGGCTTCACCACCAGCCAGATCGGCGACGCCGTTGCCGCATCCCTGTAAACCTAAATCTAAGTTCACGAAGCGCGCGGCCTCAAAAGCCGCGCTTTTTTTTGGGGATGGCTGAGCGGTTGCTCTGTGGCCGGTCAGGCGATATGTTCCCGCGCGAATCCTTGTGAGGCCGCTGTCGGCGGGCCGATTTTTATGTCTGATTCCAAAGAAGTTTTGAAAGGGAAGGTGCGGGAAGCGGCGGCGCATTTGGCCTCCGTACGCGCGGAGGTGCAGAAGTTGATCGTCGGGCAGCAACCGTTGATCGATCGACTGTTGATTTGCCTGATCGCGCGCGGGCACGTTTTGTTGGAAGGCCTACCGGGGCTTGCGAAAACCTCCACGATTAACGCGCTGGGAAGAAGTTCGCATTGTTCGTTCGCCCGCATTCAATTCACGCCTGATCTCTTGCCTGCGGATATCACCGGCACGCTTATCTATGATCCGGTGAAAGGAATTTATTCGACACGGACAGGCCCGATTTTCGCGAATCTGGTTTTGGCGGATGAAATCAATCGCGCGCCGAGCAAAGTGCAGAGCGCATTGCTCGAGGCGATGCAGGAACATCAGGTTACGATTGGCGATCAAACATTTCGTTTGCCCGAGCCGTTCCTTGTCCTCGCGACGCAAAATCCAATCGAGCAGGAAGGAACTTATCCGCTTCCGGAAGCGCAGATGGATCGATTCATGTTGAAGGTGGTGGTCGGTTATCCAAGCGAGCGGGAAGAGCGTTTAATCCTGGATCGCATGTCGACGACGAAACCGAATTTCGAACTGAATTCCGTAGTCACTCCGGAGGAAATCCTCGGGATACAGGAATTGGTGAACCAGGTGTATGTCGATGAACAGGTTAAGGATTACGTGATCCGGATCGTGTTGGCGACGCGGCAGGGTGAGCGGTTGCAGCCGGAGTTGCGGCGCCTTGTGCGTTGCGGGGCGAGTCCGCGCGCGACCATCAATCTGACACTGGCAGGGCGAGCGCACGCGCTGCTGCAAGGCAACGCGCACGTCACGCCCGACGACATCAAAGCGATCGCGCTCGATGTTTTAAGGCACCGCATTCTGCTCACTTACGAAGCGGAGGCGGAAGAGATCACGACCGATTCGCTCGTGGACAAAATCCTTTCCAAAGTTGCGGTGCCTTGAACCTCGCTGATTTTCACAGCCGCTTGCGGCGCGTCGAAGTCCGTTCCCGCATCGTTTCGCAGGAACTGATGGCCGGCCAATCGGATTCCATTTTCAAAGGGCGCGGCATGGAGTTCGTGGACGTGCGCGAATATTCGCCCGGCGATGACGTGCGCCGCATTGATTGGAATGTGAGCGCGCGCCTGCGCAAAACCTACATCAAACGGCTGGTTGAAGAGCGCGAACTCACGGTGTTGCTGCTCGTCGATCTGAGCGCCAGCGGCCATTTCGGCACCAGTGGGATTACCAAGCGCGAACTCGCCGCGGAACTCGCCGGCACGCTCGCCTTTAGCGCCATTCGCAACAGCGATCGCGTCGGCCTCATTTTGTTCACGAGCGAAGTCGAGCATTACCTGCCGCCGCGCAAAACGCGCAAACACGTGCAACGAATGTTGCGCGATCTGCTCACTCACACGCCGCAACACGAAGGCACGAATTTAAGCCGCGCGCTTTCCTTCGCCGCCCGCGTGACGCATCGGCCCGCGCTCGTTTTTCTTTTGTCGGATTTGCATGACGAGAATTTTGAAAGCGATCTGAAAGCTGCCAATCAACGCCACGATCTGCTCGTGCTGCAAATGCGCGACGAACGCGAGGAGCTCTTGCCAGACGTGGGTCTCGCTCTTGTGCGCGACGCGGAGACCGGCGAGATGCTTGAGATCGATACGGGCGATCCGGCGGTGCGCATGGCTTATCGCCACGCTGCGCAATCGCGCCAGGTCCAAATGCGAGATCTTTTTCGGCGCGCGCGCATCGGCCATTTGGAAGTGGCGACCAATCAACCGTGGCCGAATTCGCTGCGCACTTTCCTCGCGCAACACGCGCGTCGTCGTGTGGCTTAACGCGTGACCAATCAAACCATCATCGAAGATTTGACGCTGGTGCGCGTCCCGCAATGGTGGGAGAACCCGTGGATCTGGCTCGCGATCATTGTTGTTGGCGGAACGGTCCTTTATTTTGCGAGGCGTTTCATTCGTTCGCGTCCGATTCCGCTCAAACCGATCGTTCCCGAGCCGCCCGGCCCTCCGGCGCATTTGGAGGCGTTGAAACGCCTGGAAGAACTGCGCGCGCGCCACAATAAACTGACTGCCTACCAGGTGGCTCTGGAGTGCTCCGATATTCTGCGCCGCTATATCGAACGCCGTTTTGGCGTGCCGATTCGTTTTCAGACGACGCGTGAATTCCTGGGCGCAGTTCATTCCAATCCCGAATTGAGCGGTGAATCGCGTGATGAACTTGGCGCGTTCCTGAAGTTTTTCGACGCGATCAAGTTTGCGCAAGAGGGGGCCGAGCCGGCGCGGACTGCCGACGCGATCGACGGCGCGGAACGATTTGTGCGCCGCTGTATCCCCGCGGAAACCGCGACAGCGCCATGAACATTTTGCCGGCGCCATTCGATCAGCTGCAATTCGCCAATCCTTGGGCGCTGCTGGCGTTGCTATTGCTCCCGGTCATCGCCTGGTGGCTAGGCAAGCGCGGCCCGCTTCCGTCAATCACCGTTCCATCGCTCGCGGCTTTGAAAGGACTCGGCCGCGTTCCTCGTCGTCATGCCGGGTCGTGGCGCTGGGTCTTGCCGCTCACGATTCTCACATTGCTTTGTCTCGCGCTTGCTCGACCGCGCCTGCCTCGCGGCGATTTGCCTGATCCGACCAAAGGCATCGATATCATGCTGACGCTCGACTTCAGCCGGTCGATGGCCGAACAGGATTTTCATATTGCAGGCAAACGAACTTCGCGACGGGCCGCTCTCGAGAAAGTCGTCACCGAATTCGTCAACAAACGCCCGCATGATCGCGTCGGGATCGTTTGTTTCGCGCGCAGTCCGTTTCTGGTTAGCCCGCTCACGCTCGATCACGAATGGGCTCTCAATTCCTTGCGCGAAACGGATTACGCCACTGGCACCGCCATTGGCGAAGGCATCGCTTCCAGCAGCCAATTCCTCAAGCGCAACAGTCAACGCAGCAAAGTAATCATCCTCGTTACGGATGGCCAAAACATGCTTGGGCGGCAACCGCTGCAAGTCGCTCCCATGCTTTTGCGCGATGGCATTCGTCTCTACAGCGTTTTGATCGGTCCGGAAATCGTTACGCCTAGCGCCGCCGCTCGGCATGAACTGAATCGTGCCAGCCGCATCACGGGCGGACAGTTTTTTCAGGCGCGCGATACGGATAATCTGGAGAAAGTTTACGGCCTGATCGATCAACTCGAAAAACGCGCGCTCCTGCAAAAACATTATGTGGCCTGGCAGGAGCTTTTCCCGTGGGTCGTCGCCGCCGCGTTTGGATTGTTGATAGTCGAATTTGGTTCGCGCGAACTGTGGAGGAGAATTCCGTGAAATTCGTCCGGCCTGAATTCATTGTCTTTACGCCGGTCGTCTGGGCGATTCTCGCATGGATTTTTCTGCGCGGAAATCGGACCCGTCGCGCGCTGCTCTATAAATTTGCCGGCTCGCAGACCGCAGAGTGGAGCGACTCCGGCGCGTCGAACCGGCGTCGCCGTTGGGATCGCATCTTGTGGTTCATCACGATGACGGCGATGATGGTCACGCTCGCTCGACCAATGTTTTTCGCGAGAGATGATCGCAGCGAACTGCAAGGAGCGCCTTATTTGATCGCTCTCGATGCTTCACGGTCGATGCTGGCGCCTGACGTTCCGCCGAGCCGTTACGCGGCCGCCACGCTTGCGCTCGATCGCTTCTTTGCTGACACGACGTCGGATCATATTGGCCTGATCACCTTTGCTGGCGTCGCATACATGAACGCCCCGCTCACGTTCGACATGACCGCGCTGCGTACGATCCTTTCCTATGTTGATCCGAGCGCTCTAACCGATCCGGGGAGCTCCATTTCCTCCGCTCTCGACCGCGCCGGGCGTTTCTTCCGGAGCAATTCCATTCCCGAACGCACGCTCGTTTTGATTTCAGATGGCGAAGATCTTGATGCGGGGGCGGTGAGCCTTGCGCGCAAATTGCATCGCGACGAAGGGCTGATCATTCACACGATTGGCGTCGGGACGCCCGCGGGGGGTCCCATCCCCGCCGTCCGGTCGGATACTTACGCGGTCAATCAGGCCGGGCGCCAAATCTTCAGCCAGCTGGACGAACCAAACCTCCGTCGAATCGCCAATGCGGCCGGCGGAAATTACTATCGCCTCGGCCAAAACGGAGAAGGGTTGCGGAGGTTGCGCGCGGAAGTCTTGAATCCGCTTGCTGAAAAAGTCGCGCGAAACGATTTGCGGAACTATCATGAAGCCTATTACGCGCCGTTGCTGGTGGCGATGGCGTCGATGCTGGCCCGGTTGGCGCTCGGCGCAGATCGCGTGACTCGGCGCAAACCGTTGCCGAGCATCGCCAACATAAAGTGAAATCCTTTCTGCTGATTTTATTGGTCGTGACCGGCGCGCGCGCGGGCGTGGATGTGCAGGATTTGCAGCGGCAGATTTCGAGCGGACAGGCGGAGAAGGCGCGCGAGGCATTGAATCGCGCGATCGCGTCCGATCCAAAGAATCCTTACCTGCTTTATAATCGCGCGATCGCCTCTTACGCGACGGGGAAGTTCGACGAGGCTTTGGTGGATCTCGATTTAGCGCAGGAATCTCGCGACCATTCACTTTCACGCAAAGCGCAGTTTCAAAAAGGAAACACCGAATACCGTCTGGGGCTCGCGAATATAAATCGTGACACGGAAGTGACTTTGAGCCGCTGGCGCCAGGCGATCGTGGATTACCAGGAACTTCTCAAAGAGCAGCCGGGTCAAGCGGATGCACGGCAGAATCACGACCTTGTGCGCAGCCAGCTTCGGAATTTGCTGATGCAGTTGGCGAAGCAAAATCTGCAACGCGCGGAGACTCCACGCGCGGCCCAAGAGCAAATCAATTCGGCGCGCGCGGCGATGGATGAGTTCCATGAAGCTTCGCAAATGGAGCCGCAGGATTCAGCGGCGAAAGAAGGGGAAAAACGTTCGCGAGATGTGCTCGCGGAGGCGCTGACGCGTGAAGGCGAACGCAAAACGTTGGCGTCCAATCCGGTGATGCCGGAGAAGAATGAACCCGCCATCCCGCGACCGGATACCAAACAAATCGAGGAAGGCGTGCGCATGCTTGAGGACGCGCACTCGCTGAAACCGAGTGATCCAAACATCGCGCAGAAGCTCGATCAAGGGCGAGATCGATTGGCTGAAGCGTTGACGCAGCAGGCGCAGATTTACGCCGGGTTGGAGCCGCGTATTCCGCGCCTGGACGAGAAGCTCGGGCTCCTGCGAATGGCCATGGAGCTTTTGCAAAAGGCGTTGGATGAAAAACCGAATTATCAGCACGCACAACAGGTGTTGGAGCAGGTGAAACAACGGCTCGCGCAAATTCATGAGCAGGAGGGTGATCGCCAGGAGCAATTAGCGGAGAACGCGAATCTGGAACAACAAGCGCAGGCGTTGAGCCAGGCGCTCGATCATTTTCAACAGGCCAGCGATCTCCAACCTCAGCAGGCGCAGCTTCCTCAGAAGGCGCAGAAAGCGCAAAGCCGGCTGGAAGAAGCGCTCGAAAAACTTGGCGATCAATTGATGAAATCGCCGGGCTTGGAAACGATAGAGCAACAAGTCACTCGCATGGAAGGCGCGGCGCAGGCGTTCAATGAACTTGAATCGCTCAAACCCTCTGAAGAGACATCCGAAAAAGCGCGCAAGGCGTCGGAGCAACTGGAGAAACTCCGCAAAATGCTCGCCGAACGCGGGCAGCAGCCGCAGCCAGGCACGCAGCCCAGGCAAGCGCAGGCGCAGCCGCAAAATGAGCCCGAAGGAATGCCGATGGATTCGCCTCCGAAGCTGGATACCAAAGGGCGCAATGGACCTTATCAATCGCAGGGGATGAATCGGAACCTGCGGGATTATTAACGACGAAAAAACGCGAACGGGTTGCGTTCGCGTTTGTGAAAACGATCAATGCGTTACGGTTTTGCAATCGGAGTCGTGGCGACCACGACGGGCTTTTTCTCGCGCCCATTTCCGGCGGGATCAATCATGTCGAGAGCTGCGCCGGGTTCGATCTTCAGAAGCCGGAGAAGGCTCGTGACATCGAGGCCTTGCGCCTTGGCCTGGGCCAGGAAGCGGAAGACAGTGCTCGGAACAATCTCGCCGAGCTTGTTGATGGGATTGCTCTCGCCATTGCCGCTTCCCATATCGACGATGCTGACCTTGTCAATGCTTTCGAACGGCTTGGCGACAGCGCCGAAAACTTCCCGGGCGACTTTCGCCGCAGCGTCGCCGCCTTTGTCGAGGAGCAGCGGGAGTTTATCAAGAATGATGATGAGCTTGCCCTGTTCGGAGAGCATCTGCAGGGCCTCGGCCAATTGGCGCGTGCCTGCCGCTTCGGCGAGAAGGTATTTCTCTTTGCCTTCCGCTTCCGCGAGCAAGGCTTGGCGTTTACCAGCGGCTTCGGCGAAGAGGCGTTTCTCAACCTGCGCAGCGTCGCCTTCCGCTTTCGCTAGGGCGATAGCGCGAGTCTTGGACGCTTCGCCTTCGCCGACTTTCACTGCGGCGACGCGATGACCTTCCGCTTCTATTTCAAGCTTCTTGCGAAGAGTCTCGGCTTCGAGAGCAGTGGTTTGTTGAGCGGCTTCCGCGCGGATGATGCTGGCCCGGCGTTCGGCTTCCGCCTGCACAACGACGGTCGCTTCCAATTCGCGTTGGCGGCGCTTGGCTTCCTTTTCCTGCACCATCGTTTGTGCTTCTGCGGAGGCAGCATCGCGCTCGGCCTCGAGCACGCGAAGGGTTCGTTCCTGTTGCGCTTTCGAAAGTGAGTAGGACGTTTCGGCGACGGCTTTTTGCGCATCGACCTCGCGTTTGTAATCCGCCTGTTTCATTTGCAGGCTCTTTTCCGCTTCGGCCATTTGGGCGGCGTTGCCGGCACGGGCTTGGGCGGCTTCGCGTTCGGCATTGGAAACGCGGATCGCGGTTTCCTTTTCCGCTTCGGCGACTTTGATGTTCGCATCGCGCATCGTTTCGGCGATGGCTTGTTTGCCCAGCGCTTCAATGAAGCCGTGCGCGTCTTTAACTTCCTGAATGACGAGTGTGACGATCTGCACGCCGAGGCGTTTAAATTCTTCCGCCGATTCGGAAAGTACCTGACGATTAAAATCGTCGCGCTGGCGCAGGAGTTGATCGATTTCCAATTTGCCGATGATTGAACGAAGATGGCCTTTCAGGATTTCCTGGAGGAACGTCTTCACATACATATCGTCCTTGCCGAGGAAGGCGGTGACTGCGTTGGCAAGGTCTTCCGGGACGTTCGACATGCGGCAGGTAGCGACGCAATGAACGTCGATGCCGACGTTTTTGGCGCTGGGAATATTGTGTTCGGAAATCTCCACCTGAAATGCGGCGGTGGACATGATTTCATAACGCTCGACGATCGGGAGCAGCACTTTGCCGCCGCCGGTCAGAATCTGAAAGCCGCGCGATTGGGTAGAGCCGTCCTCAGCCTGGTATTTGTATTTGCGCCCGAAGAAGACGGCGACCGCGTTGGGCGGGACTTTGATGTAGCGGCCCGCGAGCGCCTTGACGATGAAGATAACCGCCAGGATCAGAAGGATCGGGCTGAGAATGAGCGCGACGCGATAGGCGGCGCCATCGACCACAGCGGCCAGGAAGTAGGGTGAGTTCATATAGTGTGTTGGTTGAGTTTGGTTGCGCGCGGGCCGCGCTGCATCCTGAAATTAAACGTTGCCGTGACGGCAGCCATTATAAATGGCGACGCTTTTTCTATTTCCTCTCGGGTTCGACGACCAATTGGCCGCCCTGGTTTTCCACAACCTTAACCCGAGTCCCCTTGGCAATCTCTCCGTCCCGACTACGCGCCAGGTAAGTGCGATATTGCCCCTGCACCTCCAGGCCGATTTCACCATTCCCATCTTTCGGAATCATGGTGAGCACGTTGGCAACTTTGCCTACCGCGCTACTTGTTTCGATGACAGAAGTGGCTTGTTGCTTGTAAACGATCGAAAAAAATGCGGCTGCCGCGCCTGCGAGGATAAGTCCGGAACCAAGACCGATCAGGATAGACCAATGCAGCTTTAATCCGGAAGCGCTCGAGATTGCGCCGGATGCGCCAAAGCCGAGGAGAAATGTGAAAATAACCTGCGGGGAAAAGAATGGCGTGCCGTGGTCGCCGTGGCTTGTGTCATGTCCGAAATCATGATCGCCGTGACCGAACAGGAAGGAACCACCCACGCCCAGAAAAGCGGCTATCGCAATCGCGAGGAAGACCAGTGTCTCGGTCGAACTGAACAAGCTGCTCATAATTCTAAGTGGCCCTTGCGGTCGCTGAACGGATTGTGCTGCATCCCTGTTGTAGGCAAATGGGCCGTGGGCGGCAAGCGCGATCGGCGTTCGAAAAATCCGTTTTTCGGTTCGATCTGAAAAAAATATAGACTACCCATTGCAATTGCTTTTGCACTAAGGCAGCTTAGCCGCATGCCCTTTTTCCACGATCGCGAAGATCCACCGGCGCGCCCGGTCTGGTCGCTTTTGTGGCGAATGATCCTTTTTGGGCCGATTCTCTGGATGGTTGGACTCCTGATCTTGCCAATCGCCTTCGTGGTGGCTTTCGGGCCTGCGCTCTACGGCTCGATTCTCTTGATTGATGAGAATTATATTTCCGGAATTGTTTTGATGATCGCTTCCTTTTTCTGGCTGCGAATTGTGTGCCGGCGTTTTCCGGAATTCTTCGAAGGCGTCGGTCATTCTTCTCTTTAAGGATTCGCTTTCGCTTCGCGATGCCAGCGGACGAGGGTGACGTTGGACCCCGCTGGGCTGGCGAAGGTAGTTGGACGGGGGAAACCGGGGTTACTGTAGCAGATGGTGAGAATGTTACCTTGAAGGGAGTAGATTCCCAGCGCCTCTCGGCTGTTAGCTGGGCCTTCAGTTCCAAGCATGTTGATGTGATGTGGGGTGACGGTGGTATCGATAATGTAAGTACCGTCGAACAGGATTTGGTCGCCGCGTTGGGTTTTGTAGCGATCTGCGGTCAGTGTCAGACGAAGCGAGTTGACGAGGTCGGCTGGAAGGTCACGTCCGTTCGTAGTGGCGGCGGCAGCGGTCCAGGTTCCTGAAAGCGCTGGTCTATAGCCCATGCGGGGTTTGTGCGCGCAGGCGGTGAGCGTGAGCAGCAGGAAAATGAAGGGGGCGAGTTTATTCATATTTCACGGCTATGATCTGAAGATTTTGTTCGCCGCTGGGAGCTTTGAAGCGGACGGTGTCGCCAACGCGCGCGTTCATGAGCGCGCGGGCGAGAGGGGATTGCCAACTGATCCAATCGCGGTCGAGATTGATTTCGTTTATGCCGACGAGACGATAATTTTCGAGGTCGCCGGAAGGATATTTAACGGTGACGGTCGCGCCGAAGCAGACTTGGCCTTCGCAAGCGCTGGCGGGATCGACGGGAACGATGGAGGCCAGGATTTGCTGGAGGCGGCTGATGCGTTGATCGAGGGTCGCGGTCTGAGCGCGATCCTTGGCCACGGCTGCCTTTGACCGAGAAGCGATGAGGACTTCGAGTTCCTTGCGGAGATTCTCGGCGCCTTGGGGCGTAATATAATTCTTTACGCCGGGCGGGAGCGTCGGCAAGGGGCGAATGGGAGCGAGTTCGGCGGCATCATCTTCGCGTGTGAATGCTTTGCTCATTCGCCAATATACGCGACTACTCGGAAAGCATCAGCATGAGGCGCACTGCGAAGCCGGGATCGTTCTTCATTTTGGCCTGCACAATTTGGCCTTCGCGGTCGGAAATATCTTTTCGCAGCGCGCGCAGATCGGATTCCTGATGTGGAACGGCGATGAGGCTGATGCTGCCCATTTCGTCTTTGGTCGCTTCGCCCCATTGGACGCGGGTGGGCGGGCTGGAGGGGTTGTGCGGGTTATCGGCTGAGTTATCCCAATGGATTTCAGAATCAATGCGCGTGCCGGCGGGCAAAGTGTGGAATTCTTTGAAGTAATAGCGATCCTGCCACGCGAAGTCCCAATCCTTGATATTGAAAAGCGTCTTCACATCGCCGTCCGGGAGGGTGGCGGTCATCTTCATGACTTTGGCGATATAATGCGCGTGGGCGCTCATGCCGACGGCGTCGACGGCGACTGGAAGAGTGTAAGTGTCTTTGATGATGTAGTCTTTTTCGCCGGCGGGAATATCGAGGCCGGAAAAGAGCGAATAGTGCGGAGGCATTTGAATGCGCGTCAGCGTTCGCTTCGGCGGTTCCTTGGCAAAGTAGAGTCCGATCAGCGACTTTTCTTCTTCGACTTTTCCGCTGGGGTGGAAGTGATATTGGATGACGAGGTCGGAGTTGGCGGGAACTTTGAGCGCGAGATTCTCGGGGAAGAAACTCGGTTGCGCTCCGACGGCCCAGCCGCCGAGGGCGACGGCGTTGTTCGGCGGGCGCATGCTGGTCCAGCCGGGTTGTTCACCGACATTCTTCTCATGCGCTTTGCCTTTGGGATCGGCGAAATAGAGGACGTGATGAACGGTGGCGCGGGCGCTCGGGCGCATGTCAATTGCGGTCAGCCATTTATCTTCGGTATTGCCGATGGGCGTGGCGATATTACGATAAATGTCAGCGCCATCAGCGGGCACTTTGAAGCCCTTCGGCATTTCGATGACGAGGTCTGGTTCGCCAAGGCGCCATCCGGAGGCGAATGTGGGCGGAGTCGGTTTGTCGGCGGCATCGCCTTCGGGCGAGCCCGCTTTGGACCACGCTTCGATCAGCGCGATTTCGCTGTCGGTCAGGCGGCGTTCGTCGCGGTAAGCGTAGGAAACCGGCTCAGCTTTCCACGGTGGCATGGCGCGGTTATGAACCGCTTTGGCAAGGGTGGCGCTTTTCTTTTTAGCGTCGGCGTAAGTGAGCAGCGAAAAGGGCGCGGCTTCTCCGGGGCGATGGCAGACCGAACAATTCTTATAGAGGATCGGCGCGATGTCTTTGTTGAACGTCGGCGCGGCATTGGCGGTTATCGCCGTCGCGAGCAGGATGAAAAGGGGAGTGCGCATATTAAGATTGGGGTTTGGTCATCAACTTGGACGCGGCGAGCCATTCTTCAAAGCGGGCCAGCCAGGCGTTTGAGGGATTGTTTTGGCTCGGACGATAACCGAAACCGTGGCCGGTGTTGGCGTAGATGTGGAGTTCGGTGGGAACTTTGACGGCTTTGAAACGGAGATAAGCTTGCGCGAGACCCTCGGAAATGTCGGGGCGATCGTTGTTGCCGCAAGCCAGGAACGCGGGCGGTGAATTCGTCGTCGGCTGGATTTGACCGGATTGGCCGGGATAGATGAGGGCCTGGAAATTGGGTTTGGACGAGACGCGATCAATTGCATCAATGGCATCGGCTTTTCCGTCGTCGAAATTAAGGCTGGAAAGATTTGCCAGTTCGCCGCCGGCGGAGAAGCCCATCACGCCGATTTTGTCGGGGTCGATATTCCATTCCTTGGCGCGGCTGCGGATGGTGCGAATGGCGCGTTGCGTATCGGGAACGGCATGGCCGGTGATGGAGTAAGTGGAGTTCGTTTCGCGCGCGAGGCGATACTTGAGGACGAACGCGGCGATGCCGTGCTCGGAAAGCGCTTTGGCGACGTAATCGCCTTCGTGATCATAAGCGAGCACGCGATGTCCGCCGCCGGGAATAACAATGACCGCTGTGCCGGAAGCTTTGCCAGCGGCCGGAAGAAATGGAGTGATCGAAGGGTTGTGAACCTGGTAAACGCTGCGCTCACCACTTTTGCTGGCGATGATGACCAGCGGGGTGGTCTTGCCTTCGGAACCGGGTGCGCCTTTGGCCCAGAGCGGGAGTTCTGGAAGCTGTTCGGCGCAAGCGCAGGCGGCGGTGGCCAGAGCGGCGAGGAGAGCGATGAATCTCATATTATGGATGACAAATAATGGCTCGCGATGCGCTTTGCGGCAATTGAAATTGGATAGAATGGTGGGAGCGACAGGGGTCGAACCTGCACGGATAAATCCACGGGCTCCTAAGGCCCGCGCGTCTGCCAATTCCGCCACGCTCCCAAACCGCCCTGAGCTTTCCATAAGCTGGAGCCCTTGTAAACCTCGGCAACAACCCGCAAGTAACGAGCGATGGGCGAGCGAAACCTCAACCGCCATCCATAAATCCCAAAAAAGTTGTGGGTCAGTTTTAAAACCGTGCTGTTGAATCGACCTCCATCGCTACCGCTGCGCGCAATCCCGCCTTAGCTTCCACGACCGCCACTTAAACTGGTGCCCTCCTAAATAACTCTTATTGACAAATTTAAGCTTCTGAAGAATACTTTAAGAGCTGATTCGGAATAGACATGCCGAACAGGCGATCCCAATAACGGGATTCGTAATGCAGGCAGATCGCAGGTTCCACCATAAACCTCCGAGCTCCCCGCAAAACAGAAAACCTCCTCAAGGAGTCTTTTCAAGCCTGTTCCCTCCATCCCCCTTCAGCGCAACTCATCAAGGATAACTATGCGCATACACACTGAAACTCAGAACACCCAACGCGTCTTGGACTGCGGCGTTTCCCACGCCGCTTTTACGAGCCACCCACGCGCCCAAATCCATTCCAAAACCCCGCCATTTCAAGATTCCAACCACAAAGCACTCAAAACAGCCCACAATCCTAACATTCCAATCCGCCACGCTCAAAAACCCCCGCCATTCCAACAAACACCCGAAGAAAATTTTCTCCTCCGAAAAATTACAAAATACCAATTTGCATTCACCAATTACCAATCCCGCCGTTACCACCAACGCCGCCCTTCCCAAATAACAAATCGTCAATCGTCAATAATCAATCATCAATCTCCCCCTCCGCCCATAACCGCTAACACCAAACTCAACCAATAAAAGAACCCCCATGAACTCAATCATCAACACCCTAACCCCCGAAACCAAAGAGACCTTGCTCTCCTGGTGCGAGGATCACTCCTACATCGAAGTCAAACAACTAGCCGCCAAGCCTCTCTCTGAAGGCGGCCTAAACCTAAAAATCAGCAAGTCCACCCTCTGCCGATTCTACACCACCCATGGCATCGCCGATTCCAAGGAAGCCCGCGCCCAATACGCCGCCTCCCTTGGCCTCGCTGAAGGCAAGACCCTTCTGGACGCCGCCCATGAAAACCTCGAACACCGCCTCTTCGAGCTCAGCGCCCGCCCCAACATGGCCACGGCCGACCTGCGCCTGGTCTCCCAAATCACCACCCGCCTCCGCTCCTTGCAACTGGGCCAACAACGCCTCCAACTCGCCCAGGCCCGCGAAGAGAGAATCGCCGAAGCCGCCAAACCTGCCAAAATCCCCACCCCCGAAGAAGCCGACGAAGCGATCCACATTCTGTTAGGCAAAAACTTCGCCCGCGACGAGAGGTGGAACTCCTCGCGCTGCGAGGAGTCGGGCCCCGCAGAGGGGCCCGTTCCCGCCCCCTCCAACCATCCCACCCAAACCCCCGAACCAAGGTGGAATCCCTCGCGCTGCGAGGAGTCGAGCCCCGTAGAGGAGCCCGCCCCCGAAACCTCCACCCCTCCAACAACCACACCACCCCCGCCCATAATCCAAATCTCCGAATCGGAAATCCAGAAACTCGCTTTGGACCACGCCGAACGCTGCTACCCCAGCCACCGCCGCCCCAAATGCCCCATCTTCGGCCGCAACTTCGACCGTGAAAAACAACACTGCATCGACAACCGCATCCAAATCGAACGCGAACGCGCCAAACCCAGGCCTGAACAACATGAACACTCCCCGATAGCTTCAGCGGAAAAAAGCGATGATTAAAAAATGTTCTGAACCTTTTGGGCGAGAACGGTCACTTTTATGGCAGTGATAAAGGGTGTCGGCCAGAGTGACAATGTCGCAAGCCAACGCGAGGCGGAAGAAGAGTTGCGTCGGTTGGAGGAGCGGTTGTGGGTGGCGCAGGCGCAGGCAGGGAAGTTGGAGGCGTTTGGGAAGTTGGTGGGGCGTTATGAGCAGCCGCTTTTGTATTTTTTGCGGCGAATGATTTCTGATCCGGAGAAGGCTTGGGATGCCTACCAGGAAGTTTGGATCGATGCGTGGGGCGGGCTGGGGAAGTTGGTGGCCGCGGGGGCGTTTCGGGTTTGGATTTATCGGATCGCGCATGCGAAGGCGTCGCGTTTTGTGGCGCGGGAGATTCGCGAACGAGAGGTTTTGGAGGAATTGGCTGAAGCGGATGTCGCCGCAATTTCGGAAGTTCGAAATGAATTCGACGCGGAGGCGGTGCATTTGGGTTTGAGCCAATTGCCAGCGGAGCAGCGGGCGGCGCTGACGTTGTTTTATTTGGAGGATATGTCGCTGGAGGAAATCGCCAGGGCGCTCGATTGCCCGGTGGGAACGGTGAAATCGCGCCTGCACAACGCGCGGAACAACCTGAGAAAACTTTTGAGCGGAAAGGAAATCTATGAGACATGACGCAACTGAATTCGCGAAGCAATTGCTGGCGGCGGACTCGGGGTTCGGTTCCACGGAAGCAAACGAACAGCGGCAGAAACTTTTTGCGCGGCTCGAAGCGGCGGAGCGAAAGGAGCGGCGCGGGCGAAAGATAGCGATTGGCTTTTGCGCGGCAAGTTTGGTGATCACGTCGCTGTTGTTCTTTGTGACGACGCAGAAAATCGATACGACGGCATGGACTGATCCGGCGAAGTTCGTGGCGGTGACGGCGATCATTATGTTCCCGGTTTCCGCATTGTTGATTTTGTCGGTTTATCTTTTTTCGCATCGACGGAGTTTGCGCGCGGCGCGGCATGAGCTGGAACGGCAGGCGCTGGCGGATTTGCCGAAGCAGATCGCGGAGTTGCGGCGGGAGTTGAAAGATTTGCGCGCGAGGGCAGGGGAGAAAAGCGGGTTTACGTTGATGGAGATGTTGGTCGCGGTGGGCGTGATCACGATCCTGGCGGGGATGATGTTTCCGGCGCTGTCGCGTACGAAATCGACAGCGCGATCAATTTCGTGCGTAAATAATCTTTCGCAGATTGGGAAAGCGTTGCTGATGTATGAAAGCGATGAGAAGGCGTTTCCCGGCGCGGGGAAGGTGGCGACTTCGACGAATTTAGTAATTACGAAATCGCCGGAATCGTGGGACGAGCGGTTGCTGCCTTTTTTGGCGGGGCACGACGGGGTTTATTGGTGTCCAGGTTACAGGCCGGGGAAAGTTGGACCCTACACTGTGAATGCTTATGGATACAACGCGTACGGGAGCAATAAGTATGGTGATTACACCGGAAACCTTGGGCTTGGCGCCGATGCGGATCACGGTCTGGTGAAAGCGAGCGAAGTAACCGCGCCGTCAGATATGGTGGGGATTGGGGATTTACAATTGCCGCCGGGCGTATGGGATAACTCGATTAATCCAACTTCGCGCAACATTGGGGTGGTGGATTCATTTATTCCGAGCCGGCACGGGGCAGGCGCGAATGTCGTGTTTGCGGATGGGCACGTCGAACATCAGCCAAAGAAACTATGGATCGCCGCGACCGCGCAATCGAGGCGCCGATGGAACAACGATAACCAGCCGCATGCGGAGGGTTGGAAATAACCCAACCCCCGCTCGTCTGTCTTGGTCAGCGACGACGATATTCGGAATAGGAGCGGCGGTGCGGCGAGGTTGAGAACGCGAGCACGGAGCCGTCCGGAGCGATTTCGGCCCAGCCGTAAGTTTCGACATGATGATGCGGTTCGTTATAGAGGTCGACGAGCCAGCGCTCATTTAAGAAGCGGGCGCGTTCGACAGTTGTGTTGCGCCAACCGTGATGGAAAGCCTCCGCGCGCGCGATTTCCATGGCGTTGCGTTCGGTGATGGCTGGAACGACTACGGTCGGAGCGGGTGTCACCACGGTCGTTGGCGGCGTCACGACAACCTGGCGTTGGACGACGACGGGTTCCGAAACGGGCCTCGAATAGTAAACGTGATCGTGTGAAGCGCAGCCGGCGCCGATGGCGGCCACGGCGAGCAAAGATGTAATGATACCTTTCATATGTATTTCGCCTTTCATTTCTTTAATAAGGAAAGCTACGCCTCGGATGGTTACGGAGCGATGCGGAGGCCGTGCTGAATTCGAGTAGGGGGTAATTCCGATGTGGGGCAACGGATTTTCTCGCGACGATGGGAAGGTTCAAGTAACTTGGCGTCACTGCATGTCACGCGCGCTCACGAATTTTTCACGAGCTGAATATGGCCGTCTTCTCGACGAGTTTATCGCGGCTGGTTATCGCTGCATTGATTTTCCCACCGCGGCAACGGTGACGCGGCTGGATGATCCGTTGCTGATTCTGCGGCATGACATTGATTTTTGCGTGCAGGCGGCGCGGGACATGGCGCTGGTGGAAGCGGAGAAGAAACTTTTTTCCACTTACTTTTTCATGCTGCGCACACCGTTTTACAATTTGTTTACGGCGGAGAATACGAAAGCGGTGTGGGAGATCATCGCGATGGGGCATCGGATCGGGCTGCACTTCGATCGCATGCCGTATGCGAACGCTTCAGTGGGGGAATTGGCGGCGGCGTTGAATCGCGAAGCGGCGGTGCTGGCGAACTGGTTTGAAACCAAAATTGAAATCGTGAGTTACCACCGGCCCGTAGCGCGCGAAGTGGAGGGGCATGCGGAAGGATCTTACCCGTTGTTGAACACTTACATGGAGGCGTTCACGAAGCGGATAAAATATTTCTCGGATTCACAGGGGGCGTTTCGATTTGGGCATCCGATGGAGTCGGAGACTTTTCAGCAACGGCGGCCGATCCAGATTTTGATTCACCCGATTTGGTGGGGCGAAACGCCAACGGCGCCGCTGGAGAGTTTGCGCGGATTGTTGTCGGCACGCCGCGAGCGGGCGGAACTGGACACGGCTTTAAACTGCAAAGTTTTTCGCGTCGATCATTTGGCGCATGTGACGGACGGATAAAATTTAAGGATACCGTTCATGGATGAGCACACTTTCACGGGCGGCGCTTACGAGGGGAGTGATGATTCACTTGCCACGATGGGAACGATTACTCCGTCGCAATATAGTGTGAAGTTCGAGAGCGAGGCGTTCACGATTGATTTGCCGACGATGGATTTGCGCGTGGAGATGGATGAGGCGGGCGAGCGTGTTTATTTTTTTCACGCGAAATTTCCTGGCTGGACGATCTACAGCATTGAACCGGCGATTTTACGGCATCGCAGTTTGCAGCGGTTTGGACTCAAGGATCGAATCGCGGAATTGCAGGAGCAGCAAACGGGGCCTTCCAAACACGGGCGGCGGGTGCTTTTTACAATGTTAAGTTTGGTCGTCTGCATTCTGGTCCTTTCCCTCGGAACCAATGTAATCCTGGGGATAATTGTCGGACTTATGCCATCGGATTGGGAGCAGCAGATTGGAGATGCTGGTTTGAAAGAGATCAAGACGGAGATGACGTTTACCGATGAGCCCGGGCTGACGAATCGGCTCTTCCTTGTGGGTGAACGCCTCAAACGCGGTCTGCCTCCGGGCGCGCCGAAATTTAAGTTTTACGTGGCGGATCATCCGTCGGTCAACGCGTGCGCGCTGCCGAACGGGGACGTCATCGTTATGCGAGGACTGCTCGAAGTTGCGGACCCGGAACAACTGGCGGGCGTTCTTGCGCATGAATTGGCCCACGTCACGGAACGCCACGGTATGCGACTGTTGGCGCAAACGGTGGGGCCCAGTTTGATCGGCAAATATATTTTCGGCGGCGATAGCGCATTAGCCGCCCTGACAAAGGGGACTGCCTATTTCAGCAGGCTTGAATATTCGCGCGCAATTGAGCACGACGCAGATGCGGAAGGCTGGGACATATTGCTAAGGGCGAACATTGATCCTCGCGGTCTAACGGGATTCTTTCGCGATCTTCAAAGAATCAGACCGAAGGCCGCCGACACGACCGATTTTTTCTCGACCCACCCATCTACTGCTGAGCGTATTCAACGGCTGGATCAGCTTTGGCAAAATTCGCCCAAGAAATCCGGGTTTAAGCCTATGGATGGCGGGCCTGATCCGGTGAAAATATATAAGTTCAGGCTTCCGTTTTAAAAGCCGTTCAAACGCCCCAGCCGAGTTTGCGTTTGTTGATGTAATAGAAAATCCCCAGCACGCGCATTTGGATTATAAGGGCGATGAGGAAAATGAACCAATACAGTAGTAGTGGCACGAAGAGGATGTCGATCTGTTCGACTAAATCCAGGACGTAAACTCGGAGGATGAGCACGAGGCCGAAGGCGAGGCAGGCAATCGTGTAATGTTTCGGAGCCTTCATTATTGAGGAGAGGACGAACACAGGATTGAGGCAGATTAAGCTGTCCGACATGGCAACGCCAAGGAGAGCCATGGGGAAGTAGATCATGCCCAGCAACAGCGTGAATTGGCCCGCGAGCGCGCCGGCAAAATACCAGACGACGAGGGCGGGCGCGAACGAAAGGGCGAGCGTGCCAATTAACTGGAGGAAAGGTTGAATAATGTCCGCTTGAATGTCCGATACTTCCGGCCAGCCGGGGGGATCGGCTTCGCCGGATGCGGAGCAGACGACGATCTTTTGCATGTAGGCGAAGAGGTAACCGTAAGTAATCACCACGAGCGGGATGGCGTAGAGAAAGGCGAACCGGAGCAGGATGCTCATGAAGGAATAAAAGATCGTGCCGCAAACGAGGAGAAGGAGGCCGTTTCCTTTGAAGGGGTATTTGAATGAACCGGTTACGGCGGAGCCGAATGATTTGGGGAGTGATGCGGCGGCGGCTGCTTCGCGGGCGGCGATGGAGGCCTTTTTGCATTGGCCGCCGCAGGACGTGCAGAATTCCGCGATGGTCATCCCGAGCTTTCGCTGCGTCGTACATTGGGCGCAGGCCTTGCGGCCGCATTTTGGGCAGACGAATTTGGCCGCGACGCCGGGATGATTCACGCAATCGTCCGGGCCGGCTACAACCCCTGTCGCGCCCGGCGCGGCGCCGTTAACCCGAACGGGAATGGGTGGATTGGAAAGCGGCGGTGGCGGGAGATTTAAGGTGATCGGCGCTTCGACGACCGCGGCGCGGGAGGGGTCGCCTTCGAAGAGCATTTCGATATTGCCGAGGCGAAGTTTTTGGCCGGGTTGGACGAGCGCTTCGCGGATTTGCTGGCCTTCAATGAAGGTTCCGTTCGTCGAACCAAGATCGCGCACGAGGAGATTGCCGGAGGCGTCAAGGGCCACTTCGCAATGGCGGCTGGAAACGGAACCGTCCGCGACGAGGAAATCATTTCCTTCGGCGCGGCCCATTTTGAGCGCGTTGGAGCCGATCGCGTAGGTGGAACCCGCGAAGTCGCCGTTGATGACTTTGAGGAGCGCCATAGAGTGGTTGGTTAGGCGAATTTTATAAAGCCTAAGTTATTAATGTCGATGAATTCCTTTTTCGTTTTGCGGGGGAATGAGAAAAAGGCGGTGAATTACGGCTCTTCAGCGACCAGGCGATTCCAAAGCGGCATGTACGGCGCGGACGTGGGCTTCGACGCGAAATGGCATGGGAAAATCGGAAGGGGCTTCCAACGTGATGCTGAGGCGCGTTTTATTGACGACGAGATAAACCGCTTCGGCCCAGAGGGGACGGTCTTCCGGCTTGATGTTGGGCTGGATGATGCCGTTGCGGCATTCCCAAAGGCCATCGATGATGCCGGTCGGTTGGATCGGACAAAGTTCGCGCACGCAATCAATGATGTGTTCGGCGGGCGAAGGAAGTTTGTCGTAATTGACCGCGTAAAGATAATAGCCGTCCGCTTCCCAATCCTCGTGGAGGACAAGGGACATTTCGAATCGTGGGAGGGAGTCCAACCACGCGGTGTGGGCGCGGACTTCAGGCGACTTCGGCTCGCGATAGTCGCGATTTAGATCGGCGCCGGAACCGCTTTCGCGGGTGCGCGCGCGCAGGCCTGTCGGATTGATGCAGGGACAAATGATCAAGGCTGCGTCGGCAGGCCATTGATCTTCCTCGACGAGACGGCGGAGCGCGACTGGGCCAGCGGGTTCGTCCCCGTGAATGCCGGTCGAAATATAGATTGTGCGGGAGGGATTTGCCGGAGAGCGTCTATAGCCGTGCAGTTCGAAGCCATCGATGTTCGCAAAATGCTCGGCGCTCCAGCCGCGCGCGCGTGCAGCTTCGTGAAATTCGCGCAGATACTCGGCGACCTGCAGTCCTTCGCCGTGATACCGGCCTTTGTTGAGCCCAAGACGTTTCACCCGCGCCAATTTAATGAAGAATTGGCAGTTGCAAACCAGGATTGCTAAAAAATGAGCGTGGAACGTTTGGACCAGGCGTTGGTGGCGCGCGGACTTTGTGAGAGTCGCGAGAAGGCCCAACGCGCGATTCTGGCAGGGAACGTGCGGATCAATGGGCAGCTTGCGCGCAAAGCGAGCGACAAGGTGAAGCCCGCCGACAATCTGGAACTCACGCAGGCGGAGAAGTTCGTAAGTCGCGGCGGTTATAAACTGGAGAAAGGGTTGGACCATTTTGCAGTCGATGTGACAGGCCTCAGCGCGGTTGACTTAGGCTCGTCGACCGGCGGTTTTACCGATTGCCTGTTGCAACGCGGTGCGGCCAAAGTCTTCGCTGTCGATGTCGGCAAGGGGCAACTCGCGTGGAAGCTGCGGCAGGACTCCCGCGTGGTTGTGATGGAGCAACAGAACGCGCGCGAGTTGACGGCGGCGAATTTTGCCGCGCGGCCTGATCTCGCGGTGATCGATTGCTCGTTTATCAGCCTGCGTAAAATTCTTCCCGCCGCCGTTGCAATCGTCCGCCCGGGCGGTAAAATCGTCGCGCTTTTAAAGCCGCAGTTCGAAGCGGGCAAAGCGGAAGCGGATCGCGGGGCCGGGGTTATCAGCGATCCTGCCATCCATCAGCGGGTGTTGCGCGAGTTGGAAGAATTTGTCGGCGCGCAACCGGGCTGGCATTGGCGCGGGCACGTTGAATCGCCCTTGCTAGGGCCGGCCGGGAACAAAGAGTTTTTAGTCCTGATTGAAATCGAAGCATGAAATTCGCCGCGTGGGGCTGGTCGCGAATCCGGACAAACCGGCGGCGGCTCCGCTCGTGCGCCGGGTTCTCGAACTGACGCGCGCCGCCGGACGCGAGTTCATCGCCGAAGCGCGCGCCGCGCAAATGGCGGACCTCAGCGTGCCGCGTTGCAAGGGCGTGCGTGAGCTGGCGACGCAATGCGATTTGATTCTCGTGCTCGGCGGGGACGGCACGATGCTCGGCGTGGCGCGGTCGCTCGCGGGCGCCGAGGTGCCGATTTTGGGCATCAATATTGGCGGGCTCGGATTTCTGACCGCAGCTTCGGCGGGGCAATTGGAAGATGCGCTCGCGTCGCTCTGGCGCAATGAATACGAGATCGACATTCGCAATTTGATCCGCGCGCAGGGGACCGCCAGCGAGAATGCGTTTGATCAACTTGCCCTGAATGATTTTGTGATCAGTCGCGGCGCGGCGTCGCGCTTGATCGAACTCGAAGTCTCAGTCGATAGTGAGCCGCTCACCCATTATCGCGCGGATGGACTGATTGTCTGCACGCCGACGGGATCGACCGCTTACTCGCTCGCGGCTGGAGGCGCTGTGGTGAGTCCGAACGCGCAGGCCCTCACAATCACGCCCGTTTGTCCGCACACCTTGTCGAATCGTTCAGTGATTGTGGCGATGGAATCGTTGATCGAAGTGAAAAATCTTTCCGAGCGACTCGAAGTGTTTCTGAGCGCGGATGGCCAGGTGCAACTGCCCCTCGCCACCGGCGACATCGTGCGCATTCAGCGCGCCGAACAAACCATCCGCCTGGTGCGATTGCCGGGCAGTTCGTTTTTCAAAACGTTACGCAATAAGTTGAACTGGAGCGGCTCCAGTCTTGGCATCTGATGCAACCGCGCACTCCCAACGTTCGTCTCAAGGACATCGCTGCCCAGGCGGGCGTTTCGGTCATGACCGTTTCGAAGGTGATGCGCGACGCGCCGGATATTTCCGCTTCCACGAAAGCGCGCGTCAAAGCCCTCGCGGTGCAGATGGGCTACGTCCCGGACAGTCTTGCGCAAGGCCTGCGCACCCGCACGACGCGCCTGCTGGGATTGGTCATTTCGACGGTCACCAATCCGATCTTCTCGCGAATCGTCCTAGCCCTCGAAGAGCGCGCGCATGAACTCGGTTACGATTTGATCATCGCGCAGCATCTGCTTAGCCCTGATCGCGAAGAGGGAATCATTCGCAGGCTATTGTCGCGCCGTGTGGATGGGCTTTTTCTTTCACCGGTTTATCGGCTCGCGCCCAATGCGCCCGCCTACGAGGAAATTCGCCAGCGCGGCACCCCCACGGTGATTCTTGGGCATCCTGCCAGTTTTTGCGCCGGTTTTCCGAGCGTTGAAACAAAAGACCTCAGCGCCAGCAGCACGATGACAGAGCATTTGCTCGCTCTCGGCCATCGGCGCATCGCTTTCTTCACTGGACCCGCCGCATCACCCGCGGCGCAGGAACGTTTGGACGGCTATCGGCGCGCGTTGCGCGAAGCGAACGCAGAACCCGACGATCGACTTATTTTCACGGCCGGCAATTCGATCGAAGATGGCGAAAAGACCGCGTTGCAGATGCTCAATGAAGATGTGCGTCCGACCGCGATCCAATGCTTCAATGACCTTGTCGCGATCGGCGCCGCGACGGCTCTTTTGAAGCAAGGCATGAAAATCCCCGAAGATATTTCAGTGACCGGCTTCGGCAATATTCTCTTGAGCGAACACTTCCGCGTCCCGCTCACCACGATTCGCCAGCCGAAATTTCGTCTCGGGGTCGCCGCCATGGAATCGATGCAAAAACTTTTGCATGGCGAACCCGTTGAATCGCGCCGCCTCGAAGCCGAAATCCTCACGCGCGCCAGTTCAGGCCCGCCACCGCGCAAGTAGCTTACTCGAAGTCGTAAACCACGACCTTCTTGCAGATCGGTTTGAAAACCTTTTCCACGAAGTCGATGTGCATCGGATGCACCTGGTAATCGTCCTGGTCTTTCTTGGTGGCAAAAATGAGATTCAGGGCGGCCTGATAGGTTTGATCGACGACGGGACGATGACTACCCACCATTTTTCCAATATGGAACGACAGAACACCTGGGATCGGCTTCAAATACTTGTTAGCCCCTTCGATCAACTTTTGCGTATCGGCTGGGTCAACCCAAAAAATCACAACGTGCGAAAACATGGGCGCGACGTTAGCGGGGCCGGTCAAGGTTTCAAGACTTGATTGAGCAAAAGAACGCCGGCGAGGCCGGTGAGGGCGATGATGGTTTCGATTGCTGTCCAGGTTTTGAGGGTTTGGGGGACGGTGAGGTTTAGGTATTCTTTCACGAACCAGAAGCCGCCGTCGTTGACGTGGGAAAGGATCAGGGAACCGGCGCCCATGGAGAGGACGAGGAGTTCGCGGTTCACTGGTTGGGTGAGGGCGATGGGCGCGAGGATGCCGGCGGCGGTGCTAATGGCGACGGTCGCGGAACCGGTAGCGATGCGTACGAGGGCGGCGACGGTCCAGCCGAGGATCAGCGGGGAGAGATGGCTGGTGGTGGCGTAATTGGTAATCACGTTGGCGACGCCGCTGGCGATCAGGACTTTGTTGAAGCCTCCGCCCGCGCCGATGACGAGCAGGACGGCGGCGGTGGCGCCAAGGCAATCTTCGCTGAACTTCAGGATTTGTTTGCGGTTGAATCCGCAGGCGGCGCCGAAGGTGTAGAAGCTGACGAGGACGGAAATCGTCAGCGCGCATAAGGGGCTTCCGAGGAAGTCGGCGATGTTGCGGATCGAGTTTTTTGGCGGGAGGGCGAGGTCGGCGGCGGTTCCCAATAGCATCAACAAGGCGGGGAGGGAGACGGTGAAAACGGCGAGGGCGAAGGTGGGGCGGATGCCTTCGTGGGGAGTTGCTGTTTCCCGAACGGTGACGGCTTCGATTCTCTTCGTGATGAACCTGGCGAAGAGGGGACCGGCGAAAATGGCGGCGGGGATTCCGATGAGGAAGGAGTAGAGAATAGTTTTGCCGGGGTCGGCTTTGAGCGTTTCGACGGCGAGCATGGGGCCGGGGTGCGGCGGGATTAATCCGTGCGCGACGGAGATGCCGGCGACCATCGGGAGAGCGAGTCGGAGGAAGGGGACGCCGCTGCGGTTGGAAACGGCGATGACGATGGGAGTGAGGAGAACGAGGCCGACGGCGAAGAAGACGGGGAGGCCGATGATCAGCGCGATGACGAGCATGGCCCAGGGAAGGCGCGCGTTGCCGAAGGCGCGGGTGATGGTTTCGGCGATCACTTGCGCGCCGCCGGATTCGCCTAACATTTTGCCGAGAATGGCGCCGAGGCCGACGACCATCGCGATGGAACCGAGGACCGCTCCGACGCCTTCCCCGAAAGCCTTCGCGATATCCGGAAGGTTCATGCCAGAAAAGATTCCGGCGGCAAGCGAGGCGAGAATGAGGGCGACGAAGGCGTTTAGTTTGTGACGCGCGATGAGGACGATGAGGAGCAGGACGGCGCCGATTGCGGAAGCGATGAGCGTGGCGTCGTGGGACATCAAAATGTGAGGATGCGATTGCGGGCGGTGACCGGCCAACGTTCGCCGGCGCGGCCTTTGGTGATAGCGACTGCTTCGGAGTAGAGCGCGACGGTGGGGCAGATGTGCTTGGGGAAGGCGTAGAGAACGGCGCCGGGCGTTAGGTCATTGGGCTCGGGTGTTTCGAGGACAAGATGTTCTTCGCTGTGACTGATGGCTTTGGCGTTGGGGAGGTCGGGGAATTCGGCGCGGGGTTGTGGATTTTCGGAGGCGATGGATTTGTGGCCGAGATCGAGGCAGAGCAGGTTGGGCGCGGGTTTGCTGACGACGCGCGTGAGGACGGCGGCGGCGATTTGGAAGTTGAGGTCGGGGAATTTTCGGCCGTAACCGACGTCGGAAAGCACGCTTGTGCCGGGGCTGCATTCGACGTTGTCGCGGCGGGCGTGCATTGGGAATGTGGGCGTGCCGCCGGCGACGATTTTGACGGCGAGACCTTGCGAGCGAAGTTCGTTGGCGAGGTGATCGACGGGCGCAAAGGCCTGTTGATATTGGGTTTCGCGAACTTCGATGGACGGATCATGGATGTGGCCGTCGTAAGCGTGCAGGCCGATGAACCGGAGGTTGGGAAGGTTCGCGATCTCTTTGCAGAGCTTGACGGTCGAATCGTTGATGGCGGCGCCGGTGCGGTGCATTCCAAGGTCGAGATCGAGGAGGACTTCGACGGGTTTGGTGGCAGCGGCGGAGAGTTGGCGGGCGATGTTGAGATCATCGAGGATCGTGGAGAAACGCGTCGCGGGAAAAGCGTCGATCAGCTTAAGGAAGCGATGGATGTTGGGACCGACGGTTTGCATCGCTAGGAGAACATCGGGCGCGCCGGCACTGGCGGTCATCTCGGCTTCGGCGATGGTGGCGCATTTGAACTTGGTAATACCGGCGTGCAATTGCGCTTTAATTAAGGCCGGCATTTTGTGGGTCTTCACGTGCGTGCGCAGGCGGGCGGGATCGCGCACCATTTCGATCATGCGGCGGATGTTTTCTTCGGCGCGTTCGACGTAAACGAGGAGGGCAGGGGAGGGGACGTCGTCGGGATTCGTCAGCTTATGCCACTGGGTTTCCATGTCAGGAATGGAGTTCGAAAATAGCTTCGATTTCGACGGCGATGTTGCCGGGGAGGGAACCCATGCCGACGGCGGACCGTGCGCCGATGCCGTTGTCAGCACCGAAGACATCCGCGAAAAGTTCGCTGCAGCCGTTGATGACGGCGGGGTGTTCGCGGAAGTCGGGGGTGGAGTTGACCATGCCTAGAACTTTGACGAGGCGTTTGACGCGATTCAGGCTGCCGAGCTCGGAGCGCAAGGTGGCGAGGATGGCGAGGCCGACTTGGCGGGCGGCGTTTTTGCCAGCGGCGAGATCGAGGTCCGCGCCGACGCGGCCGGTGATGAGGGTCTTATCCGTTTTGAGCGGGCCGTGGCCGGAAACGTAGGCGAGGTTGCCGATGACGACCAGAGGCTTGTAAACGGCGACTGGTTTGGGCGCGGGCGGGAGTTCGAGGCCGAGTTGAGCGATGCGTTCGTCGGGTGACACGAGCGCCAGTTAATCGGCAAAGGTGGAATCCTGAAAGGTGAAAATGGGCCCCCCCCTCCGCCCACGGCCTCTTTTTTCAACTATTTCATCAGGACCATCGGGATTGACTGATCGTTAGTAACGGCGGCAGGATTTCGGGCGTCCACTCATATATACCAAAGCGACGGTTCACCGGTCATTTATTATGAAGACGAAATTTTCCTTTAATCAGTTCTCAAGCAGGCGCGCGTTCTTGAGCGGCATGGCGACGGCGGCGGGTTGCGCGGTGGTTTCGCCGCGTTTGTTGGGGGCGGATGCGGCGCCGGGGAATCCGAATTCGGTGATCAATGGGGTGCGGATTGGGTGCATCACTTACAGCTATCGCGGTGAGGTGATTTCGGCGGAGGATATTTTGAAGGTTCTGGTTCAGACTGGGTTGAGCGAGGTGGAGATGATGGGTGATCCGATCCAGGCTTATGCGGGCATTCGCGGGCCGGGCCGGCGCGGAGGGACAGCGGCCGATGAATCCAAGACCACCACCGATGCGCAGCGCGAGGCGCAATTGGCGAAGTGCCGCGACTTGCGGAAGCTTTATAACGATGCCGGGGTGAATATTCATCTGCACAAGATTCCGTTCGGCCAATCGAACGAAGAGATCGACTTCAATTTCCTGGTGGCCAAAGCGCTCGGTTGCATGGGCATCACAACGGAACGGAACGATGGGCAGGCGAAGAAGCTGGCGCCGTTCGCGGAGAAGCACAAAATCTGGGTCGGCTTCCATAATCACACGAACAACTTCCCGATGATCGACAAGCTCGATCCGCTTTTGGACGCGGGCGAATACATCGGGTTCAACTTCGACGTGGGCCATTACGTGGCGGGAAACAAAGGGCAATCGCCGATCCCGGTGCTGGAGAAGTATCACGCCCGCATCGTGAGCCTGCATCTCAAAGATCGCACCCCGCCCGACGGGAATGTGCCGTGGGGCCAGGGTCAGACGCCGATCAAAGAAATCCTGCAATTGATGCGCAAAGAGAAGTGGACCTTCCCGGCGGATATCGAGTTGGAGTATAAAGTCCCGGCGGGTTCGACGGCGGTGGCGGAGGTTGGGAAATGTTTGAAGTATTGCAGGGATGCGCTGGCGTAACCGGTGGATGCGGGCCGATGGAGCGATTTTAGACCAAGCTCTTATGAAAGCTTTCAAAACGCCATTGGTCTGCGTTATCGCCCTCTCTTTAGGAGTAATTCTTTTGGGTTGGCTGGTTGTGAGAGATCCGATCAGTCAAAGGAAGTGGGACGCTGTGCAGGTCGGGATGTCGAAGAGTGCCGTGATTAAAATAATGGGCAAACCAGATTCAGTTGATGGGAGTCAGCTTGAATATTCCAGGGTCTTCAATGCTGGCTGGGTTGAATTTAATTTCGATACGAATGATGTATTGACTTGGAAGAACGACGAATCGGCTTTTGTGAGTTTGAGCCGATAATAAGCGGGCGATGCTTTTGTTGTAGTCGTCGGCTTTAAAGAAGGGCCTCCCGAATTCGCGAGCTGTCGAAAATTTTTAACGCCTCTGATTGGATTTCCACTGCTAGCGCCGCTTCGGAACTATTCTTGAGGATTGTAATTAGGCGGACAACATCGTCCGTAAATATTTTCTGGTGGGCACGTCTTGCAGCATCCCTGACGGGCCCTTTTGTAGAGCGTCGCAATCCTTCTTCGAGGTGTTGTCGAGCGGATTCAAGATGGGATTTCGGGTCGTCCAAGTACTTTCGGGCGAGAGCGTATTCACCGGCATCGACCAGAGCCTTATCCGCGAGAGTATAAATTTCTGCAGCGAACGCCGATGATGAATTCTCCAACTGCTTGAAGAGCTTCACTGTCGCGTCCGCTTCTTTTAGAGATCGATTAATCGCCATGACGTCATGGAAGAGATCGCGGCTGTGTTCGGAGTTCAGTAAGCGGGCCGTTTTATTAGCGCGAATCTCAGTCAGAACGTTGAGAGCCTTTGGATATTTCGCACCTAGCTTTACCCATTCTGATAACGCAAATGAAAGGCGTACTCCGTAATACGACGGCTGTTCCTGAAGAACGTAATCATGGAGCCAGACATGCTTTTGAAGCGCTTCCTCAAATCTTCCATCTGCTGCAAGTTGTCGCGCTTCGTTAAGCGGGTCTGATTTCATGTTTATCCGGTAATAAGCAATTTGCGGCGACAACGACGCATCTATGACTCAGGCATACCAAGCGAGTTTGTGCCAGACGACCTTCCAAGTGTCGCCGTCTTTTCTTAGAAGGCGGTGACGGTTGCGGCGTGAGGAGTGGGGCCAGACAGGGCGCGGACGAGGCAGTCTTGCCATCTTTGGAGTAGCCGGAAAGGTACGTAAAGGATAAGAAGATACGGCAAGGAACGTCTATTATGAACCGTTTTGCATTTGAATTCTTTTTAGTACTGGTGACGTCATTCGTGCTCTCAGGCCTAACCATGATATTCATGCCAAAAAAAGCTTCCCCTCGAATGATTCTTTTGGGTTCGTCGGAAGAGATTTCTGTGCACATCCAGGAAAAGAATCATCTGTTTTACGTATCAAAAAAAGACTCCATCGAATCAGAGTATAAAGACATATTAAAACGATTGCAGTATAAACTTTTGGGTCCAAAGGGGGAGGAAATTCCTTTGGAGTCGGTCGCCGACTTTTTCTATCGCCGGAATTTTGATAGCGAAATTGTTCAAGGGGGTTCAATTTTTTGCGCTTCTCCCCGGCTTTCTTATCCTTTTGACGCAAAGCTTGTATCTAATATTTCGAAGCTCCCCAGTCTCATGTGGATGCAAACCTCCGGTTCTGTATTGCCCAGCGTGATCATTGGGTCCTTGGCCATCATATTAAACCTGATTCTTTCTTTCGTGCTCGTTCATTTTTATTTGATCCGGTGGTTTAAGAGGAGGTTCGTAAATCATTCGATAACCAAATAGAGTGTGAGGTTTGTTGAAAACCCTAGCGGTTACCGCCGAGTTTGCTCAATCTTTGCGATGGAGGTCGGCGGGGTAGGTGCGGAGGTTCCAGATGAAGCCGGTCCAGGAGAGGGCTTTCAAGGCGTAATAGGTGATGTCGATTTCCCACCAGTAGAGGCCTTGCGAGGCGGCCATCATGTAGTGGTGATGATTGTTGTGCCAGCCTTCGCCCAAGGTGATGAGGGCCAGCAAGAGGCTGTTGCGGCTGTCGTCATCGGTCTTGAAGCGTCTTTTTCCGAGGAGATGGGCCAAGGAGTTGATGGAGGAGGTGGCGTGGAACAGCGCGGTGGTGCTGATGAAGAATCCCCAGACGAGCAATTGCCAGCCGTTCGTGCCGAGGGAGGGGAGAAAATGGTTCAGCACGGTCCCGGCGATGAACAGTCCGATGGCGAGAAGAATTGGGATCATCGCATCAAAGCGATTGAGCCAAACGAGTTCCGGATATTTGGCGAGGTCGCGCACGCGAGTGTAGTCGGTGGGAAAATTCCGCGCGCTACAGATCCACCCAATATGAGCCCACCAGAATCCGTGTTGCCGAGGCGAGTGGGCGTCGTGTTCCTGGTCGGAATGCTCGTGATGATGGCGATGTTGCTGCGCCCACCACAAGGGGCCGCGCTGGACGGCGGAGGCGCCGATGATCGCGAAGCAAAACTGCGCAAAGCGAGAGGTTTGGAAAGTGCGATGGGAAAAATAGCGGTGATAAAATCCGGTGACGGCGAACATTCGGATCACATAAAGCGCGAGCGCGGCTATCACTGCTGTCCAACTCCAACCCACCCAAATAAGGCCCAGGCAACCGACGTGCAAACTGAAGAAGGGAAGGCAGCGTACCCAATCGATGCGATCGGGCTTTGCTTTGATTTTCGCGATGTCGCCGTTGCCAAAGTCCGCGTCAAACCATTGCATGACGGAAACAAAACGCTGGCGGCGGCGCGCAGACCCCGAGACATCACTCATGAACTTTTATCCAAAAACTGTTACAGCCATCCGTTCGCCAATGACGACAAGATCATCATCGCTCATCGAATTCCGCACAGCCCTGGCTTTCACCGCGCGCGCAGGGAAGCTACAGCAGGATGCGCGGCGATCAATAAGGGATTTGCGTTATCGTAAAAAATTAACCGGACCAAGGTTGGAGGTCTGGGAATTGAACTGTTTTTGCTATCGAGGCTGAGCACGATTGTGGCATTGCAGCCGGTTGACTTTTCATATCGGATTTCCAATGGTTGCGGCAAAGAAGGGGGTTATTATGAATTCGGAAAAGTTGAAGGGTTTGGCGCGGGATTTGAGGAAGATGCCGCCGCGGAGTCCGCGGGAAAGGTTGGGCGGGTTTGTGATAGCGGCGCGGATGTTGGATAAGGCGCGGGCGAATCTGCTCGGGATCAACGGGGAGTATAATTATTTCCCGTGCGGGTTGGGCGCTTATTTTTGGAAGTTCACCGGGCTGGATGCGGCGAAGTTTAAGGAGTTCGTGGCCACGGGCGCGACGGATGAAGAGGTGGATCGGTGGATTCGCGAGAACGCGACGCAGAAGGATGCGAAGGCGATCATTAAATGGAATAACGAGATGATCGGTTTGCGGTTGTGCGATCTGGCGGAAGGGGTGCAGGAATATTTCGAGACTTATATTCCGCAGTTCTGCAAGCCGCCGAGCAAGGTGAAGTTTTTCTTTGATGTTTATGATGTGGAGGAAGGAGTGATTTAGGAATTGCGGATTTCGGATTGACCAGTGCGGGGGAAAATCGGGAGGGAACCCTCTCCCAGGGGGAGAGGGGGAATATTTGGCAGTTTTTTTGTACACGCGGAGGCATGGGTTGATTGTAATTTTCAATGCGCGCGGAGGCGCGATGCGGAGATCGCGTCCTACCTTCCACTAGAATGGCGACGGATGAAGGATAAAAATTAGCGATGAATAAAGCGGTTCATTTTTTGCGGATCACTGGGTTGATGGAAGCGGTTTCGTTTTTGGTCCTCGTGGGGATTGCGATGCCTTTGAAATACGTGTGGCATTTGCCGATGGGGGTGCGGGTGGCGGGGTCGGTTCATGGGGTTTTGTTTATTACGTTTTGTGTGGCGTTGGCGCGGGCGGCGATGGCGGGGCGTTGGCCCTGGTCGCGGGTGGCGCTGGTTTTTGTGGCGGCGCTTGTTCCGTTTGGGCCGTTTTTGTTGGATCGGCGGATGAAGGGTTGGGAAGCGGGCGGGTGATTTGGGAAGGGGAGATTTATCCGCAGATTACACAGATTTTCGGAGGCGAATGGAGTGAGACCCGAGATTTGATTAAGCGGGGACGGCTTCGCACATGGGGTGGGTATTGGCAGGCGGAATCGGAGAGTTGCTGGAGTTTGCAGCATAATCCGTATCTGAAAACCCAAACAAAAAGAAGTGTGAAAAGGGCAATTTTGGGCAGGTGTTGGAAGGGGTGATTTTCGTTTAATACGTATGCGTATTAAAGTTATGAACACCAAACGCGCTTCTCGTCCCGGCTTCACATTGATCGAATTGCTCGTGGTTATCGCCATCATTGGCATCCTGATGGGGATGTTGTTGCCGTCGCTGGATCGCGCGCGGCAGAAGGCGCGGGGGATGCAGTGTCTGAATAATTTGCGCCAGCTCGGGTTGGGATGGCAGATGTACGCGGATGATAATTTGGGCGCGATCGTTCCGAATTGGGGGAACGGATTGGCGGGGTTGGACGAGACGTGTCCTTCGTGGGCGGCGGGGATTATGGATTACAGTTCGAGTTCGCAGAATACGAATATCGATTATCTGATTCATCCGGGCGTGGGGGATCATCCTTATGGCGCGCTGCTGGGGCCTTACACGCGGAATCACAAAATTTATCGATGCCCGGCGGATACTTCGTGGGTGGAGATGAACGGGGAAAAGGTGGCGCGGGTGCGGAGCGTGAGCATGAATATGTATACGGGCGCGAACTGGATCGGGCCGTCGGCGCAGGAGGGGTTGAAGGCGGGGTATTATATTTATCGCGCGCTTTCGGAGTTTCGGAAACTGCAGCCGTCGAATGCGTGGGTGATGCTCGACGAACATGAGGACAGTATTAATGGGCCGGGGTTCGTGGTGGATGTGATGAATCGTGGCAGCGCGGCGGAGTTAATCGATACGCCGGCGAGTTATCATAATAACGCGGCGGGATTTAATTTCGTGGATGGGCATGCGGAGGTGCATCACTGGGCGGATGGGCGGTTGGTGGTGCCGGTGCGGCGGATTACGATTTCAACGCGGTTGCAGGCGCCGGATAGCGCGGACATCGCGTGGCTGCAGGATCGCACTTCGGCACAGGAAAATTCCGTGGAGTAATCTCTCTTCGCTAAAACTGGACTTCGGGCGGGAGCGGTTTATACCGGAACGATGCCTTTGAGAGTATTGATCCTGGGAATCTTGTTGTGCATCGGAAGTCGCGCGGCGGAGGTGTTTGACGTGGTCGTTTATGGCGGGACTTCGGGCGCAGTAATGGCGGCAGTGCAGGCGAAGAAGATGGGGCGGTCGGTCGTTTTAGTTTCGCCGGATAAACATTTGGGCGGACTTTCGAGCGGCGGGTTGGGGTTCACAGATACGGGCGATAAATCGGTGATCGGCGGGTTGTCGCGCGAATTTTATCATCGTGTCTGGGAGCATTATCAGAAGCCCGAGGCGTGGCGCTGGCAGAAGCGGGAGGAATACGGGAACAAAGGGCAGGGGACGCCGGCGATTGATGGGGCGCAGAGAACGCAATGGATTTTTGAACCGCACGTTGCGGAGGAGGTCTTCGAAGGATTCGTGAAAGAATTCGCGTTGCGGGTGGATCGCGATGAATGGCTGGATCGAAGCGCGGCGGGGTTGAAGAAGGAGGGCGCGCGGATCGTTTCGATGCGGACGTTGAGCGGGAAGGTTTATGAAGGGCGGATGTTTATCGACGCGACTTACGAAGGCGATTTGATGGCGTGGGCAGGCGTTTCGTATCACGTCGGGCGCGAGGCGAAGAGTGTTTACGGCGAGGAATGGAACGGCGTGCAGACGGGCGTGTTGCATCATCGGCATCACTTTGGCGTGTTGAAGGAGGGGATTAGTCCTTACAAAATTCCGGGTGATCCGAAGAGCGGTTTGTTGCCGGGTGTCAGCGGCGAAGCGCCGGGAGAATACGGCGCGGGGGATAAGAAGGTGCAGGCGTATTGTTACCGGATGTGCCTGACGGATGTGGCCGAGAATCGCATCGAGTTTCCGAAGCCCGAGGGTTACGACGCGGGCGATTACGAATTATTGTTGCGCGTTTTCCAGGCCGGCTGGCGCGAGACGTTCGAAAAGTTTGATCCGATTCCGAATCACAAAACGGATACGAATAATCATGGGCCGGTGAGCACGGATTATATCGGGTACAGTTATGATTATCCGGAGGCGAGTTATGAGCGGCGGAGGGAGATTTTAAAGGAGCACGAGAAATATCAGAAGGGCTGGCTCTATTTCATCGCGAACGATCCGCGCGTCCCGAAGGAGGTTCAAGAGAAGATGAAGCGCTGGGGATTTTCGAAGGATGAATTCGCCGATAACGGCAACTGGCCGCGGCAGATTTACGTGCGCGAGGCGCGGCGGATGATCGGCAACTACGTGATGACGGAAAATGATCTGTTAAAAAAACGCGTGACGCCGGAAGTGGTTGGGATGGGGAGTTACGGAATCGATTCGCATAACATCCAGCGTTACATCACGCCGCAAGGGTTCGTGCAGAATGAAGGGGATATCGGCGTCTCGACGAAGGGGCCGTATGGAATCGCCTTCGGCGCGTTGTTGCCGAAGAAAAACGAATGCGAGAATTTGATCGTGCCGGTCTGCGTTTCCAGTTCGCACATTGCGTTCGGATCGATCCGCATGGAGCCCGTCTTTATGATCTTGGGGCAGAGCGCGGCGACGGCGGCGAGCATGGCGATCGACGGGAAGAAGGCGGTGCAGGACGTAGCTTACGGAGAGTTGCGGGAGCGACTATTAAAGGAAGGCCAAGTTTTGGAGTTCAAAAGGAACTGAAGGCGAAACGCAAAGGCGCTTTGTTTAAAATCACCAACTGGGGTCATCATAGTGATAGCCTCCGAAACGGCGTCTCCCTTTTTCGTCGTAATAATATCGCTTCGCGGGCGGCTGCATCGTAGCGGCGCAAACGATTATAAGGATTCCGATCCCTATCATGTAAGGAACGAAGGGATCCCTGCCAAGAAACGCGCAACCGATTCCCGCGAAGAAAAACGCGATTCCGATTCGCAAAAATGGATTCAAATGCCGGCGAGAAATCGTAGTTTCGCTGGGTGTGCCACGTTTAGGCGGGAGCTTCGGAGTTCTCTTGAAGAAGAGGGATCCCACCGCGTAGGCCGCAATCAAAAGAAACGGAGCTGCGAAAGTCCAGCGACTCATGGATCGTATTCCTTCGGTCCCCATTCACCCATCACGATGTAAATCCGCCCGCGGTGGTCGCGGCGGGAACCGACTGGATGCCGGTCGCCCAAGGGAGCGTATTTCGGAATGGTATAGGTCGGAATCTCGCCTTCGCGGGTGAGGGTGACTCCGTCGGGGGCGGAGTATTCGATGGCGAGGGGATGTTTTAGAACCACGTCGTTATCGACGAAGAGGTTGTTGCGAATGTGATTTTTCGTGGTGTCGCGGAATTGGAGGAAGGGAAATTTGGCGTTCGGGGGAAGGCGTTTGAAATTGAGGTCGCGGTTCACTTCGAAATGATTTTTCGCGATCACGTTGTTGATGATGCCGCGATTGTTGCCGGCGACGCCCGGATAACGCATGAGCAGGCCGTCATCGTCCCACCAGAGAAAAACGCCGCATTTATTGTTCACGAAATCGTTTTTCAGAATCCAATTATCGCTGGCGTGTTCCATGTTGATGGCGCCGCGTTCGAGGCCGTTTGCCATGCCGCCATTGCGCGCGAAATTATTTTCGGCGATCACTGTGCCGCTGGAGTAGCCGCCCCAAAAACCGGTGATGCCATTTTCGACAATTCGATTTCGCAGAATCTGGTTGTTCTCGGAAAACGTGAGCTCGATGCCGTGCGCGCTGGAATTGGAAAAATCGTTGTCGATCAGCACGTTTCCATTGCAGCCGCGCGAACTCATTAGCGTATCGAGTTCGGGATTCGTCTGGATAAGCGCGTCCAGATTGGTTTGCGCGCCGGATTTGCGAAGGCGATCGCGTTCCTGGTTCCACCACGTTTCACCAATCGCGTCGCGCCCCGCGAAACCGAAGAAGCCGTCGCCGCTGTGGGTGGCGGAATTTTCGGCGAATAAATTATCGCTCGATTGTTCGAAGCAAAGAATGGCCGCCGAATCCTGGCCGCGATTATAGACGTCTTCGACATGGCCGCGGATGCAGAAGTCCAAAGCGTTCCGCTGGATTTTGTTGCCGCTGCTGCGCCACAGCGCGATGCCCCAACCGGAAAGATAAGAGCAATCGTTGTCGTAAATGAGGGAGTCATTCACTCGATCGAGTAGAATGCCGTTTTGCCCACGACGAACTTTGATGCGACGAATCGTCACGCCGTTGGATTTTTCGACACAAACGGCGCCGCCATATTGATCGCGCCATTTGACCTGATCGTTGTTATGCGGAAATAACCAGTCGCCGTTGTTCTCCCCTTCGCGCGTCGATTTGAGGTGTTGCCGGTAATTATCCGAAAAATCGCCGCTGCTCACCGTTAGACCATCCGCGCCGATCGCGACGAGGCCGCTTTTGAAGCCGTGAACCTGCGCGTTTTCGATGGTGACGTTTTTGTGGCCGTTGATGCGAATGCCAATTCCTTTCAAAAGATCCCAAGGCGTCTCCGCCGAAGCCCCGCGCAAAATTGAACCGCCCGCGAAACGAATCCGCACATTATCGGCCTCGATTTGCAGCACGCCATTGGTGTTCGCATCCGGAATGATGACGCCGGACGGGATTTCGACCAGGCAGGATTCGGTAATTTGTGTGTCATCCCGAGTGACGACGACTTTGGGCAGCGGCTCATCCGCGGCAGCCGCGTTGGCGGCCACGATGACCAAAATTATTGCGGTGAATTTCCTCCAAATCACGGATCCCATGAGGGGATCGTGCTGAAAAAGGCCCGTATTCTCAAGGATGTTCTCAGATTGGACGAGTTGAAAAGATTTTGGGAACCAAAGTCTCTCGGCTGCATCTTACGATGGAAACTTGCTCAATTTACCATGGACACTCTGACAAAAAAACCGACGGGCCTTCTGGCCAAACGCCTTTCAATGGCCATTGCTTTTGCCTTTTGCTGGGCCAGCGCCGCTTTTGCAGCGGATTTTGCGATCACCTCACCGGGCTTCTTCTATTCGTTTAATGGCGCCGGGGTAAACCCAACGATCACGTTGACTCGTGGAAAAACCTACACATTTTCCGTCAACACGGATTCCTTTCATCCGATCGCCTTCTCGAGTCAAACCGGCGGCACGCCGCCCGGCGTCACCGGCGACAATGGGTCCAGCAGCGGCACTATCACCTTCGCAGTGCCGTTGGACGCACAGGATTGCATCTATTTTTGCGTGATTCACGGTTTTGGCGGCACGATCCAAATGATCGATCCGCCTACCCCTCCCACCGTCACCCTCCTGGGCTTAAATTTGGGCAGCAGCCTCGTTCTCACCACAAAGCAGGCGACCGCGATTGGATTTCTGTTCACTCCCGAGATGAATACAAACCTCGTGAACAACCAGTGGACATCTCTCACCGTGAAATCGAACAAATTCGTCAATGGCACCAACGAGGTCTATTGCGGCGTGCCGCTGAACCTGACGAATGGCGTCTTCCGGATTCGGATTGATGCCCAATAATTAGTTGCGCGACAGCCGGGAAAAACGCAGGCCAAATTGGCGCTCTCGCTTGGGGTCGATTCGATCATCCAAAAAAATCCAGCAACGCAGGAAGATCGGCGTGGGGGCGGGTTCGCTTTGTCCCCAGTTGTTTTCATTCATGCCCGCTGTGTTGAAGGCGACTTTCAGATGCCGGATCAATTCTCTGCGCGTCATGCCATAAGATTGAACCTACCCCAGAGCGGGGCTTCTCTTCTTTTGGCATCTCCTTAGCCGGATTTTGCGGGGCTAGAGAGCCCCACGGATCACTTTGGCGAGGCGTTCGATGCCACAATGAACTTTCCAGCACAGTGGGATCCGAAGCTTGGAATTCACGTGACTTGAAGTCGCGGC